>Ga0247608_10000853_pt1 | contig 45913 bp, 30 predicted proteins | sample 176DNAGHGlowgp2_FD_193490 | JGI IMG/M metagenome (GOLD analysis project Ga0247608, IMG submission 193490) | Sheep rumen microbial communities from Palmerston North, Manawatu-Wanganui, New Zealand - 1766 DNA GHGlow gp2 | ecosystem: Host-associated > Mammals > Digestive system > Stomach > Rumen ...
TGCGGCAGGTGCCTTAGCGGCGGCCTTTGCAGGAGCGGGTGCTGCTGCAGGTGCCTTAGGGGCTTCCTGTGCGGGAGCGGGTGCTGCTGTAGATGCCTTGGGTGCTTCCTGTGCGGGAGCGGGGGCTGCTGCAGGTGCCTTCGGAGCTTCCTGTGCGGGAGCGGGTGCTGCTGCCGGTGCCTTCGGAGCTTCCTTTGCAGGAGCGGGGGCTGCTGCAGGTGCCTTGGGTGCTTCCTGTGCGGGAGCGAGGGCAGCTGCAGGTGCCTTGGAGGCTTCCTTTGCAGGAGCGGGGGCTGTTGCAGGCGCCTTGGGAGCTTCCTGTGCGGGCTGATGGATCGTGCCCGGTACCTTATTATGCTCCTGTCTGAGATGGATATTCAGCGGCTGCTTTGAAGATTCCTGCTGAGGATATGTAGTATTGAAGGGAACTCTCGGTGCGTCCGGATTTGTTACCGGAGCATTGACTGCCGGAGCGGGTATCTCCTGCTTCGGAGCGGGAGCGTTCACGGGTGCCTTGGGGGCTTCCTGCTTCGGGGCAGCGGCATTCACGGGTGCCTTGGGGGCTTCCTGCTTCGGGGCTGCGGCGTTCACGGGCGCCTTGGGAGCTTCCTGCTTCGGGGCAGGAGCGTTCACGGGTGCATTGGTGGCTTCCTGCTTCGGGGCGGGAGCATTCACGGGTGCCTTGGGAGCTTCCTGCTTCGGGGCGGGAGCATTCACAGGTGCCTTGGGGGATTCCTGCTTCGGAGCAGCGGCGTTCACGGGTGCCTTTGGGGCTTCCTGCTTCGGAGCAGCGGCGTTCACGGGTGCCTTTGGCAGTTCCGGCATAACAGGAGGAACGCTCACAGGTGCCTTGGGTATCTCCGGCTTAGCGGCGGGAGCTGCCACAGGTGCCTTGGTGTTCTGTGCTGCGGCAGCCTCCGGCGGCTGGGCAGCGGGACGTTTCTTGAGTTTGATAACGACCTTTTTCTTCTGAGGCGGGATGACCTTCATCTGCTCGCCGCAGTGACCGCAGTACCAGTATCCGAGACCTTTCTCCGCATAGATCTGTGCACCGCAGCTGTTGCAGTTCAGACGTATATAATCGTTAACGTTCATAAACAATGACCTCCCTTTATAAAATTTCTATTATACATTATAACATATCCCGGTATGAAATGCAACATATAATATATGAATATTATCCGATAGAATACAATATGGAAACATTATTACATATTTTCTTGACAAACGCTGATGTATCGTGTAAAATGTATGTTGTAAAGTTGTATATACTTTGACTATTACTTATATAGTATATGGAGGTTATTATGGATCCTAAACAGAACAGACCGCGCGGAAGAGAAAAGAACGTTACTTCCGGCGGAACCGGCGCACACAGACGCGGTGAAGGACTCGGTACAGGCAAGGTAGGTTCCAAGGACTATGAGAACCGCAGACCTGCCGGCGGCGGCGGAATGAAGCGTGCCGGCGGTATCGGCGGAGGCTCTCTTCTCCTCATACTCGCTTTCATATTCCTTCCCAAGCTCCTCGGCGGCGGCGCAGGCGGCTCAGGCAGCGGCGGCGGTGCAGGTGATCTGCTCGGCGGTCTCCTCGGAGGCGGAAGCAGCTCAAGCAGTTCGAGCAGCGGCGGTGCGGGAGATATACTCGGCGCCCTCCTCGGCGGCATGGATACAGGCTCTGCTCCGGCAGGCTTCGATTTCAGCGCAGGAAACACCAGCACAGGCGGTCATACTGCAAGCAGCGATGTTGCAGTAAACAACAGCGTAGCTTCCGGCTCACGTGCAAAGAGAACGAACATCATTGGCAACAGTCAGGATACAGTTACCCTGATGGTATATATGTGCGGTACTGACCTTGAGTCCAAGTACGGCATGGCTTCCTCTGATATGCAGGAAATGGCTGCTGCGAAGTACGGTGATAATGTAAACATCATCGTTTACACCGGCGGCTGCTCACAGTGGAAGATCCAGGGCATCAGCAACCAGAAGAACCAGATCTATCAGATCAAGGGCGGCCAGCTCAAGCAGCTCGAGGCTGACATGGGCAGCGGAGCTATGACCGATCCCAGCAATCTTTCCACATTCATCAAGTACTGTGCAAAGAACTTCCCTGCAAACAGAAACGAGCTCATCCTCTGGGATCACGGCGGCGGATCTATAAGCGGCTACGGCTACGATGAGAAGAACAAGGCAAGCGGCTCCATGAATCTCGCCAACTTGAGCAAGGCTCTCAAGGCCGGCGGCGTGAAGTTTGATTTCATCGGCTTCGATGCCTGCCTCATGGCTACTGCCGAGACTGCCCTCATGCTCGATGAGTATGCTGATTACCTCATCGCTTCTGAGGAGACAGAGCCCGGCGTCGGCTGGTACTACACCAACTGGCTCACAAAGCTCGGCAGCAACACCTCCATGCCCACTACCGAGATAGGCAAGAACATCGTTGATGACTTCGTGGCTACCTGCGCTCAGCAGTGCAGAGGTCAGAAGACCACTCTTTCCGTCATCGACCTTGCCGAGTTCGCCAACACAGTTCCTTCAAAGCTCAACGCATGGGCAAAGTCAGTCAGCAGCAAGATCGCTGCCAACGATTATCAGTCTATTTCCGATGCGCGCTATGCTACCCGCGAATTTGCCGAAAGCACACGCATCGATCAGGTAGACCTTGTGAACCTTGCAGAGAATACTGCAACACAGGAGGGCTATGAGCTTTCCAAGGCCATCAAGGATGCTGTAAAGTACAACCGCACCTCTTCAAATATGACAAACGCTTACGGCGTTTCCATATACTTCCCGTATAAGAGAGCTTCCTACGTTGATTCTGCCTGCAATACATACAGCCAGATCGGCATGGACAGCGAATACAGCAAGTGTATCCGTCAGTTCGCCAAGCTGGAGACCAGCGGCCAGATCGCTGCAGGCGGCACAGGCTCGCCTCTCGGCTCACTCTTCAACCTCGGCGGCTCAGGCTCCTCAAGTGCCTCAGGCGGTGCTGATATGATCGGTTCACTGCTCGGCGCCTTCCTCGGCGGCGGTGCAGGCGGACGTTCTATCGCAGGCCTTGACAGCTCCAACACCTCCTTCATGGATGAGAGCTCCGTATCACAGGACAGCGCTGCTGAGTACATCTCAATGAACTACTTCGACGCCTCCAAGCTCGTATGGACTAAGGAAGGCGACCAGTACAAGATGACTCTGCCCGAGAACCAGTGGTCAATGGTACACTCCCTTGACCTCAATATGTTCTACGATGACGGCTCAGGATACATCGACCTCGGTCTCGACAATGTATACACCTTCGACGATGACGGAAACCTCATTGCCGATACTGACCGCAACTGGCTCGCTATCAACGGACAGACCGTTGCTTACTACCATACTGATACCACCGAAGCTGACGACAAGTGGACTATCTCCGGATATGTTCCCGCTCTTCTCAACGGCGAGAGAGTAAAGCTCGACATCATCTTCGATACGGACAACCCCAACGGTTACATTGCAGGCGCTACTCCGGACTATGAGATATCCGGCGATACAGATACCATCGCCAAGGAGACCTCCGAGCTCCAGAAGGGCGACAAGATCGATTTCGTATGCGATTACTACACCTATGACGGTGACTATCAGGATACCTATATGCTGGGTGATACTCTCACAGTCGGCGACAAGCTGGAGATAAGCAACTCCGATGTCGGTGACGGAGAGGTAAGACTCATGTACTGCTTCACAGATATGTACGATCAGGAATACTGGTCTGAGGCTATTGTAAAGTAATAATGCACCAACGGGGGTGTGTGATGAAGTTTCTTCGTCACGCGCCCTCTTTTATTATCCTGCTGTCCCGGACGCATAGAGTGCGTCATCCCCTGCGTTCACGGCAGTTATCAGATTGAACACTTGTGCTGCCGGGGATCAATGCAGCGGATATGGTCCGGCAGAATATAATCAAAAGAAAAATCTTTTTGAAAAAGGTAGAAATTTCTGAGCGACTATGTTATAATAAGATTTGATTGGAGTTTTTTTCGGTCATTTGCCGCTTATCTCCCGGATCTGTGCGGATAAGGGTAAATGACTGAGAAAAGCACATGACCGGTCTGCTTTCTGCAGATCCCTAAAATATACACAAGGAGGAGCGTACATGAAAAAAGTACAGCTTACAGAGACCATCCTTCGTGACGCAAATCAGTCACTGATGGCGACACGACTGCCCTATTCAGACTACGAGGGTATACTCGCAGACATGGACAAGGCAGGCTACTATTCCGTAGAGTGCTGGGGCGGAGCTACATTCGATTCCTGTCTCCGTTACCTTAACGAGGATCCCTGGGAGAGACTCAGAGGCCTGAGAAAGAACCTTCCCAACACAAGGCTCCAGATGCTCCTGAGAGGCCAGAACCTTCTCGGATACAAGCACTATCACGATGACGTAGTTGAAAAGTTCATCGAGCTTTCCATAAAGAACGGTATCGACGTTATCCGTATCTTCGACGCTCTCAATGACTTCCGCAATATCGGTACTGCTCTTGAGTCTGTAAAGAAGTATGCTAACGAGAGGACTGTTGCTTCAGGCTGTATCTCCTACACTCAGAGCCCTGTACATACTGTCGAGAAGTATATCGAGATGTGCAAGGAGCTCAAGACCATGGGCTTCGATACTATCTGCCTCAAGGATATGGCAGGAACCATGAGCCCCTACGAGGCTGAGCACCTCATCAAGGGCATCAAGGACGCTATCGGCGATATGACTCTTATCCTCCACACACACTGCACTACCGGAATGGCTTACATGACACTCACAAAGGCTATCGAGTCCGGTATAGATGTTATCGATACCGCTACATCATGCTTCTCCGGCGGTACATCACAGCCCGCTACCGAGACTATGTTCTATGCTCTCCAGCAGTACGGCATAGATTCCGGTCTCAATGAGGATATCATCAATAAGGTAAACGATTACTTCAAGCCCATCAAGCAGAAGTACATCGACAACGGTCAGCTCAACCCCAAGAGCCTTGCTACAGACGCTCAGGCACTCGTATACAAGGTCCCCGGCGGTATGCTCTCCAACATGATCGCAAACCTTACCGATATGAAGGCTATGGACAAGTTCGATGCAGCCCTCGCAGAGATCCCGAAGGTAAGAGCTGATATGGGCTATCCTCCGCTGGTAACTCCCCTTTCACAGATGGTCGGCAACCAGGCCGTTACCAATGTGCTCGTGGGCGAGAGATACAAGAACATCTCCAAGGAGATCAAGAACTACATCAAGGGCGAGTACGGCAATCCCCCCGCTCCTATCGCACAGGAGCTCGTTGACAAGGTGCTCGGAGACAGCGAGCCCGTTGACTGCCGTATCGAGGATCAGAAGCGCACCGGTGAGGACTTCGCCGCTGCTAAGGAGGCTCTCGGAGACCTCTGCCGCTGCGAGGAGGACATCATGAGCTATATCTGCTATCCCGATCAGACTGTAAAGTTCCTTGAGAACCGCAAGGCAGCCGAGGAGAACGAGGCTGTATACACAATTCAGGCTATGGACTGAAGAGAAGGAGGATATGATCTATGAATCCTGTCATACTCTCACAGGTCTCTGCAAGCGGTGAGAAGATCAGCATAGGAGATGCTGCTGTTACAGCTATCTTCGGTTACTGCGTGGTCTTTGCAGGACTCTTCATACTGATGTGCGTTGTTACCGGCGTAGGTGCTTACTTCAAGAGCAAGAACCAGAAGGCAGCAGATCAGGAGAAGGCCGTTCTTGAGAACATCGCAAAGAAGGTAGAGGATAATCCCCTGACTATCGTTCCCGCAGAGGCAAAGAAGGCCCCCGGCTCAGCCGGAAAGATAAAGCTCCACAGTGTTCCCGACAAGGAAGCTGCTATGATCATGGCTATCGTTGCAGATGCAATGCAGAAGCCTATCAATGAACTCCACTTTATTTCTATCAAGGAGGTAGAAGACTAATGAAGTATAAAGTTACTCTTAACGGAAAGACATACGAGGTCGAGGTCGAGCACGGCAAAGCTGTTCTCCTTGACGAATATGAGGCTCTTGCTCCTGCACCCGCTGCCGCTGCTGCTCCGGCTCCTGCCGCTGCTCCCGCTGCTGCTCCTGCACCCGCCGCTCCCGCTGCTCCCGTTGATCTTGCCGCAGGCGAGACAGTTGCAGCTCCTATGCCCGGAAACATCCTCAGAGTCGATGTAAAGCAGGGCGATACAGTCAAGGCCGGTCAGATCCTCGTTATCCTCGAGGCTATGAAGATGGAGAACGAGATCGTTTCTCCCAAGGACGGCACTGTTGCTCAGGTCGTTACAAGCAAGGGCTCAGTTGTTGACACAGGCGCTCCTCTGGTCATCATCGCATAAGGAGGGGCAGCATGGATATTCTTGAAACACTGAAATCTCTGTGGCTGGATTCCGGCTTCCAGAGTTTCTTCGTGAACGGAGGATGGAGGAACCTGGTAATGATAATCATTGCCTGCGTTCTTCTCTACCTCGGTATCGTTAAGAAATTCGAGCCGCTCCTGCTCGTAGGCATCGCCTTCGGCTGTCTGCTCGTTAACCTCTCCTACTTCGGACCGGAATCGGCAGATGCCCTCTACCATATCGACTTATGGGACAACTTCCTTAATCCCGAGCATCCGGATTATCACAGCTACGGCGCGATAATGGCACACGGCGGATTGCTCGACATACTCTACATCGGCGTAAAGGCCGGTATCTACCCCTCACTCATCTTCATGGGCGTCGGCGCTATGACTGACTTCGGTCCCCTCATCGCCAACCCCAAGAGCATGCTCCTCGGAGCTGCTGCCCAGATGGGCGTATTCCTTGCATTCTTCGGCGCTGTTCTCCTCGGATTCACAGGAAATCAGGCCGCTTCAATCGGTATCATCGGCGGTGCTGACGGTCCTACCGCTATCTTCCTTACTACAAAGCTCGCTCCCGAGCTCCTCGGACCTATCGCTATCGCAGCTTACTCCTACATGGCTCTGATCCCAATGATCCAGCCCCCGATAATGAGGCTCCTCACAACTGAGAAGGAGCGTAAGGTAAAGATGGAGCAGAACAGAAACGTAACAAAGACAGAGAAGATCGTATTCCCGATCATCGTTGCAATGTTCGTTATCCTTCTCCTCCCCTCTACTGCTCCCCTCATCGGCTGCCTCATGCTCGGAAACCTCTGGAGAGAGTGCGGCGTTACTGAGAGACTTTCCGATACAGTTCAGAACGCTCTTATGAACATTGTTACTGTATTCCTCGGAATCTCAGTAGGTGCTACAACAGTTGCTTCACGCTTCCTTTCACTTGAGACCATCAAGATCGTTATTCTCGGTCTCACCGCTTTCTGCTTCTCTACTGTCGGCGGACTTCTTGTCGGCAAGCTGATGTACAAGCTCACAGGCGGAAAGGTAAATCCCCTTATCGGTTCAGCAGGCGTTTCTGCTGTTCCTATGGCTGCACGTGTATCACAGATGGAAGGTCAGAAGGCCAACCCCACAAACTTCCTTCTCATGCACGCTATGGGCCCGAATGTTGCAGGCGTTATCGGTTCAGCAATCGCTGCCGGATTCCTTCTTGCAGTATTCAAGTGATAACACTGACGGAGACAGTTCGCTGTCTCCGTTTTTTTGTGCAGGAACAGCTTTTCATAAAGCATTTCTTATTGACCTTTAAGCAATTATCTGATATAATTAAAGTATAAACACAAAGGAGGGACGATATGACTGCTTCACAGACAATACAGGAGCAGGTGGACTACGCCTCTGATCTGTTCTCGGACATCGCCGGGCATCTGAAGGCCGCTGCTCCGTCCATCATAGCCGCACTTATCATACTCGTCACGGGTTTCCTCGTCTCAAAGCTCATCGCTCACATAGTCTCAAAGGCCATGAACAGGTCGAAGATAGACGGCAGCGCAAGAAGCTTTCTGGTATCCGTCGTCAGGATCTTCCTCTATATCATAGTCATAATCATGGCGCTTTCCATGCTGAAGGTGCCCATGTCTTCCATACTCACCGTCCTCGGCGCGGCAGGTCTTGCTGTCAGCCTTGCGCTTCAGAACTGCCTTTCAAACCTCTGCGGCGGCTTCATCATCCTCTTCTCGAAGCCCTTCGCCTCGGGAGATACTGTTGAGCTGGACGGCACAGTGGGAAAGGTATCGACTATCGGTATACTCTACACGAAGATAATAACGCTCGACGGAAAGACTGTATACATCCCCAACGGCAAGGTCTCGGAGGCAAAGATAATCAACTTCACCGCCGATTCCTCACGCCGCATAGATCATACATTCACCATCGCATTCTCTGCTGATCTTGACAGAGCAAAGCAGCTCATCCTTGAGTTCATAAAGAAGAGCCCCCTGCTCCTCGACAGCCCGGCACCTGTGGTACGCATGAGCGGACAGACCGACAGCGCCGTGACTATCGATACTCTTGTATGGACCGCAAACGAAAACTACTACAATGCCCGTTACGATCTTATCGAGGGCGTGAAAGCCGCCTTTGACCGCGAGGGCATTGAGATCCCCTATCCCCAGACAGACGTACATATCATGAACAGCTGACACTGACCGGGAAGGAGGCTTACTATGGCTTCATCGTATGGTTACAGAAATCATCCGGCAAAGAAGACACACAGAACAGCACGGAAAAAGCATCCTGTACTGCGGAGATGCTTAGTCCTTGCTGCGGCCTTTTTCCTCTGGTGGTACAGCAACTACACACTTAAAACCACATATACTTCCCTTGATTCCGACAAGATAACCGAACCCTTCAGGGCTGTCATACTCTCAGACCAGCACGCTACGGAAAACGGTATTTCCAACGATGTGATACTTGCCCGCATCGACAGGGCTGAGCCGGACGTCATCTTCGTCCTCGGCGATATGTATTCCCGGAACAGTACATGGGAGGAGATAAAGAAGCCTATCGGACTGATGTCAGACCTTACCGCAAAGGGATATCCCGTTTACTTCGTCAGCGGAGACCACGACACGGGCAGCGACTACCTTATCGCCCTGCGTTCAGCAAAGATAAGAGTCATGAGCTACCTGTCCGATACGGTCGATATCAAAGGCAACAAGGTGCAGATCATGGGTATCAACAACGTGAACTACAGCCCGACCTTCGATCTGTCTACCGCATTTGTCAGGGATGATAAGGCTTTCAGCATCCTTCTTGCTCACATACCCAACTATAAGGCGTTCTCCTCTTTCGGCGCTGATCTTACACTGTGCGGCGATACTCACGGCGGTATGACAAGACTGCCCTTCGTCGGCCCCGTGCTCGATACCAAAGAAATGATGCTGCTGCCGAAGCTGAGGAGCGAGGGGGAGATCTACGACAAGGGCTGGTTCGACTACGAGGGCGGTTCCATGTTCATAACCTCAGGCATCGGTGCTGCACCCCTGCCCGTCAGGTTCTGGAACAGGCCGGAGATCGTGGTCATGGATCTCAGACCGCTTTGACAAGGAGATACAATGATAGATATACTTATTATAGGCGGAGGTGCCTCCGGACTGGCGGCTGCTGTTTCTGCCAGACAGACCGCTCCGGCTGCGGAGGTCGTTATTGCTGAAAGGCTGCCACGAGTTGGAAAGAAGATCCTTGCGACCGGCAACGGACGATGCAACCTCGGCAGCCGTTTTCTTTCCGCGGAGCATTATCACGGCTCCGTGGACGCAATGGATGTCATATCACGCACTCCGGCTGCGGAGGAGTTCTTCCGCAGTCTCGGAGTGCTCACATATTCCGACGATCAGGGCAGGCTCTACCCGTACAGCGGTGCGGCCGCTACCGTGCTCAATGCGCTGAGACAGCGTGCGGAGGCTCTCGGAGTGCGGGAGGAATGCGGCATGACCGTATCCGGCATCGCTCAGAAGAAGGACTGCTGGCTGGTGACGGCTGAGGACGGGAGGACGCTGAAATGCAGGCGGCTCATCATAGCTGCCGGCGGTCACGCAGATCCGAAGTCCGGCACTGACGGCACTATGCTGCGTATACTGCGGGATATGGGCTACCCGGTCGCTGAATGCTGTCCGGCTGTTGCTCCGCTGAAGACCGACCCGGCTCTCCTGAAAGGCCTGAAGGGCATAAGGGCAAGATGCCGTGTCGATGCGCTTGCGGAGGGAAAACTCCTGCACAGCGAGGAGGGTGAGATACAGTTCACGGAGACCATGCTCTCCGGTATATGCGTCTTCAATATGGCGTGGCTGTGGGGCAGGTACGGTGAGAAGCTCCGTATCAGCGCCGATCTTGCACCGGATATGAGTCATAAGGAAGTCTGCGCCTATCTCCGCGAGATAAGAAGGATATCAGGCGGCGCTCCGGTGAGCGAGCTGCTCGGCGGTATGTTCCGCAAGGAACTGGCACAGTACATCATCAGAACAGCGCTGCGCAGGAAGGACATATCCGAGATAAGCCGTCTCACAGACAATGACCTTTCTCACGTCGCAGACTTCATCAAGGGGCTCTCCTTCCCTGTCACAGGCTGTGCGCCGTGGCAGAACGCCCAGTCCACATACGGCGGTGTGAAGGCTTCATGTATCGGGAAGGATATGGGCTCGATGAAGCACAGGGATATGTGGCTCTGCGGCGAGATCGCCGATACTGCCGGAGACTGCGGCGGATATAATCTCCAGTGGGCGTGGTCCTCCGGTATACTTGCCGGAACGAATGCTGCGCTCTCACTGAAAGGCGGTAAACGATGATAAGAGTAAGCGGGATAAGCGTCCCTCTTGATTTTGATTTCAATAAGCTCAGGGAGCTCTGCGTGAAAAAGCTCAGCATACCCGAAAAGAGCATAAAGGAAGTTCGGCTTTCAAAAAAGGCCGTTGATGCACGTAGGAAATCGGACGTACACTTCTCAGTATCCCTTGATATACAGGCTGCCGGAGAGGAAAAGCTGCTGAAGCGGCTGAAGAATGCCGCCCCGGTAAGCGAGGAGGGCTACACCGTCCCCGTGCCGGAGAGTCTGCCGGATAAGCCGCCCGTTATCGTGGGCTTCGGTCCGGCCGGTATGTTCGCGGCACTCGTTCTTGCTATGGCCGGAGCAAAGCCTGTTGTGCTTGAACGGGGATACGACGTGGACAGCCGTGTGAAGGCCGTGGAGGAATTCCAGTCGGGCGGAAGGCTCGATCCGGAATGCAACGTGCAGTTCGGTGAGGGCGGCGCAGGCACCTTCTCGGACGGAAAGCTGACTACCGGGATACGGGACAGGCGCATAGGCTGGGTGCTCAGACAGCTCGCAGATGCCGGAGCACCAGAGGAGATACTCTACCTTGCAAAGCCACATATCGGCACGGATAAGCTGCGTGAATGCGTGAAGAATATACGTGAGCGCGTTATCAGTCTTGGCGGAGAGATACGCTTCGGGGCAAGGTTCTGCGGATATACCGAGGAAAACGGCTGCATCACGTCCGCAGCATACAAGGACAGTGACGGGCAGCACACCATAGAGACCGGTAAAGTGATACTTGCATCGGGACACAGCGCCCGTGATGTTTTCGAGCTGCTGCACAGCCGCAGAGTATCCCTCAGCCAGAAGAATTTCTCGGTCGGTGTCCGCATAGAGCACCTGAGAAAGGATATAGACAGAGCCATGTACGGCAGCTTTGCCGGACATCCCGCACTGAAAGCCGCCGACTACAAGCAGGCGGTGCATCTGCCGGACGGCAGGAGCCTTTACACCTTCTGTATGTGCCCGGGCGGCTATGTCGTCGCAGCGGCATCGGAGGAGGGCAGGCTCGCCGTAAACGGCATGAGCTGCTTTGCCCGCGACGCTGAGAATTCCAACAGCGCTCTCCTGGTCGGCATAGGTCCGGCGGACTACGGCAGCGACCATCCCCTCGCAGGAATGTATCTGCAGCGTGAACTGGAGGAAAAGGCCTTCATCGCAGGAGGCTCGGACTACTCCGCTCCCGTGACCACTGTCGGAGGTCTGCTCGGCGGATATCTGCCGGATAGCTTCGGGAAGGTTAAGCCTTCCTACCGTCCGGCTGTAAGATTCGCAAGGCCGGAGGAATACCTGCCGGACTATGTATGCAGCGCTCTCCGTGAGGGCATAAAGGAAATGGGAAAGAAGATACAGGGCTTCGATATGCCGGACGCTGTTCTTACCGGCATAGAGAGCCGCAGCAGCTCGCCTGTGCGTATCGACCGTGACAGCAGTCTGCAGTCGCTGTCCCTGAGGGGGCTTTATCCCTGCGGAGAGGGTGCAGGCTATGCAGGCGGTATCGTATCGGCGGCGGTAGACGGGATAAAATGCGCTGAGGCTGTACTCGGAAAGGCTGAGATATGAAAATACTCGTGACCGGCGGTACGGTCTTTGCAAGCAGATATACCGCAGAATACTTCCGCGACAAGGGGCATCAGGTCTGTGTCCTGAACCGCGGGACAAGAGAGCAGCCTGAGGGCGTCACCCTCCTCAGAGGCGACAGGCATGACTGCCGTGAGCTGCTGAAAGGCCGCAGCTTTGATGCCGTGCTCGATATAACCGCATATAATGCCGATGACGTGAACGGTCTGCTGGACGGGCTCGGAGACTTCGGGGAATACATCCTCATAAGCTCAAGCGCTGTTTATCCGGAGACCGCTCCGCAGCCCTTCACTGAGACGGAGGAATGCGGGCCTAACAGAATATGGGGCAGCTACGGCACTGACAAGATCGCTGCTGAGAGAGCACTGACAGAGCGTGTACCGGGGGCTTACATACTCCGGCCGCCATACCTCTGCGGAAGGATGAACAACCTCTACCGGGAGGCCTTCGTGTTTGAATGCGCCGGGAAGGGACTGCCCTTCTATGTGCCGGAGGACGGAAAACTGCCCCTCCAGTTCTTTGATATCGGTGACCTCTGCCGTTTCATGGAGATACTGCTTGACAGAAAGCCGGAGCAGAGAGTCTTCAACGTCGGAAACAGGGAGACCGTCACGGCTGAGGAATGGGCAGTGCTCTGCTATAAAGTCCTCGGAAAGGTGCCGGAGATAAGATACGTCAGAAGCGGTATCCCGCAGAGGAGCTATTTCCCCTTCCACCCCTACGCCTATAAGCTCGACGTCAGCGCAATGTACGGACTGATGCCGGAGACTCTGCCGCTTTATGAGTCTCTTTGCGGCTCATATGAATGGTACAGGGACAACAGGGACAGGATAATCCGCAAGCCCCTGCTGGACTATATAAACTCCAATACTGATAAAATGAGGTGATATTATGCTGAAACTGAGACCTTACAAGGAATGTGACGCAAAGACCATAGTGAGCTGGCTGAGGGATGAGTATTCCTTCCGTCAGTGGGGAGCGGACAGGTTTGAGAGCTATCCGCTGACAGCCGATGCGCTGAACGCACACTATGCCGCTTTCCGGGATACGGATACACTGTTCCCGTTTACAGCATACGATGACAGCGGCGTTGCCGGACACATGATAATGCGGTTTACAGACGAGGAGAAGAAGGTCGTGAGATTCGGCTTCATCATCGTTGACTACGACCGCAGAGGCACAGGCCTCGGCAAGGAGATGATACTTCTTGCGGAGAAGTACGCCTTTGAATTTCTCGGCGCTGAGAGGATAACTCTCGGGGTATTCGAGAACAATCCGGCGGCATATCACTGCTACCGTGCGGCAGGCTTCCGGGATATCAGTGCGGAGACGAAAGAGACTTACCATATCTTCGGTGAGGAATGGAAATGCACAGAAATGGAGCTCAGCCGCTCCTGATAAGGGCACACGCCCGCAAAAGATAAACGAGACACAAAAACCATTATCCACAGAACGGAGGAGAACTATGAAGATAAACGTTATAGGCGGCGAGATGAGCCGTGCAGAGATCGACCAGTACCTTGAGTACGCCAGACAGAAATACATCGGCAGACAGATCTGTCAGATGGACATCATCATCGACGGCGAATTCGTTGACCTGAAATTCGTTTTCAGCGATACGGATTTCCAGCGCGCATACAGATCGGCGGACTACCTTGTCAACACCATGGACAAGCTCAATGACGCCAAGCAGAAGGAGTTCTCCGAAAAGGAAAGACACCCGGCTGTGGAAGAATAAGGAGAGTATATAATGAAAGCAAAGAACATCATCGCTGCTGTTATGGCAATACCGGTCATTTTCGGCTGCACAGGGGCTTTTCCTGCTTCGGCCGGATCATTCATCCCTGAAGTGGTTTCTGTCGAGTCATGGACATACCCATATTACATCGACGGAGATACTTCAAAACCGTATGATGAGCTGGAGTGCAGCGCTGAGATATATAACGACGGCAGCGTACGGGTATACTTCCGCAATCTTGCCGACCTGAGCAAGCTCGCACCGGACGACAACGAGGAACACACAGTTACCATAAAGGGCTATTCACCGGACATCATGGCTTTCGCGTTCGCGAATGGTTTCCTCACAGCTTCCACCAACAGCGGTATGACTGATGATGAATACATACCGATCAGCAAAAAGATGTTTGAGGAAGGAACTGCCAGAAACTGGACCGAAGACGACAAGAACTTTACCTTCTGGGAGGCTTTCGATGCGGATGATTTCGCCTTCTATCCTACGAATTACAGGATGATCTGCAACAGCAACAACGATTTCACCCTTCAGCCGACAAGAAGCTATTACTACGGAACAGTTGATAAGAAGGACTGCAATGAAGCATCCCTCTTCCAGTTTGAATACAAGGGCACTCTTGACGGACTTTCAAAGAAAAGCTCGGTCATCACCTTCCGTCCTAAGGAAGTGAGCAAGGAAGACAGCACTCTGGTCATTTTCGGTAAAAACATCGAAGTATTCAGCGAAATGCTCTCTGAGGAGCTCTTCAAGCCAGGATACGATGTCACAAGAAAGGTAGATGAGCTTACAGCGAGATGCGATGAGCTGGAAGCAGAAAATGCCACACTCAAAGCCCTCAACGATGCCGACAGCATCCTCAGGCTCGATGCCAACTGTGACGGTATCGTTGACTCCAATGATGCTTCCATACTGCTCACTATCTACGCCATCAACTCCACAGGCGGCAATATCTCGAAGTTCTCGGAGCTGCCGGAGTGAACGGAGGAAAAATGAACCTTACCAACATAAGCACCGTGAAGGATGTTCTTTCACGTCACGGCTTCAGCTTCTCAAAGGGGCTGGGGCAGAATTTCATAATCAACCCCGATATCTGTCCGAAGATAGCTGAATACGGCAACGCAAAGGCCGGATACGGCATACTTGAGATAGGCACAGGCATCGGCGTGCTCACCAAGGAGCTCGCCCTGAGGGCAGACAAGGTCTCCGCTGTTGAGATAGACACCCGCCTTCTGCCGGTGCTCGCCGAGACACTCGACGGGCTCGATAATATCAGGATATACAACGAGGACGTCATGAAGGCCGACCTCCGCCGCATCATAGCGGAGGACTTTGCAGGGCTCAGGGCAGCGGTCTGCGCCAACCTCCCCTACTACATCACCTCGCCTGTCATCATGCTCCTGCTTGAGAGCCGTCTGCCCATAGACTCCATAACCGTCATGGTGCAGAAGGAGGCAGCCCAGAGGCTCTGCGCCGCTGTGGGCAGCCGTGAGTCGGGAGCAATAACCGTAGGCGTCAACTACTACGGAGAGGTGAAAAAGCTCTTTGATGTCTCCCGCGGCAGCTTCATGCCTGCACCCAACGTGGACTCGGCTGTCATACGCATCGACCTGCACAGGGAGCTCCCCCTCAGCCCGGAGGACGAGAAGTTCTTCTTCTCCCTTGTCAAGGCAGGCTTCTCGCAGCGCCGGAAGACGCTCGCAAATGCACTTTCGTCAGTCATGGGGATACCCAAGGAGAAGGTATATTCCGCCCTTTCCTCTCTCGGACTGAGCGAACAGTCACGCATCGAGGCCCTCACCATGGAACAGCTCACCGCGCTGTCCGGAATACTGAAGGCAGAATAATAAACAGCGCCCGTACATCATAAAGGCTGCGCTTATATAGAAGTTTTAAGCCATACTACTTCTTATCACAGGTCAGAAGTACTACGGCGTTTCTATTGACAGGCATTCAATGCTGTGTTATAATTGCTGCTAACAAAAATCGGAATTTATTAATCTATGCATTGTAAGAAATTATCAACCGGAAGAAAAATACAATGCAGGAGTTCGGAGGTTAAAAATGAATTATCCTTATACAGTAGGCTTTGGCAAAGTCGATGAAGAAAATAAGCCTTATTGGAACGAAGAGGCACATGAATATCTGATCATCACTGCCGATGAAGATCAGACCTGCTACAGTCGCACGATCAACGGGATACAATCTAATTATTGGACTGATAGAACCGTTCTCGGGCATATAGACCTGACCACTGGTGAGCGATACAGTGGGAAAGATGCTGTTTTGTGGGAAATGACTCCCGAAGAACACGATACGGAATTATACAAAAACCTGTTCAAAGGCGGTGTCGTTTATCATATCCGTGCTGCAATGCAGAAGAAAAATGTCGTTCTGTACCCGATTGAGGTCCTCGGCATTGCAGACAGCGAGCCTTTTTTGGAACAGCTATATGCTGCATATGTTGAGGAACGTGACCGTCCTGTATATCTTCAGACAAAACTGTTCGGAGACCTGCTGCTCAACAAGAGGTACAACAGTTTTGACGGGACTTTTGAATATATGGGACATAAAATTGAATTCAGCATCGACAACAGCGATGACGCTACAAAAACTGTTTCCAAACTCGAAGCTTTTGTTCAGGATTTCAAAGCTCATAATGAGAAAATGCGCCGTTTCGCAGCAGAAAAGCTCACTTCTCTTGCAAATGAATGGGCAGATGAAGAAGGCGAAGCACACATTACCGAAGAAGAGTTTTATTCGCTATTAGTTCCGGAAGGTATAGATATGAGGAGCACCGGTCGGTATATCGTATACTATACGGACGGAGGAGCATTCGGCGGTCATTCCGTAGAAGTAAGCGGTAATTCAAAGGGACCTACTAAAGCTCAAATAACTGGCTGACAAATTCTGATTTAGCTTAGTAACAATAAGTACAATGCCCCTGAGCACTTTGAAATGCTCAGGGGCATAACTTCTATATGAGTACCCGCCATATGCAACCGTCTTTTTTTAATTCCTAATTCCGAATTAAAAGGTTACTGTCACATATTGATAAGTCCGAACAATATATATCCATATCCGCGAATAATGACCGTACATCTTTAAAACTAATATTTTTGTGCTATCGGACAATCATTTGTCATTGTATACAAAAACATTAACATAAAGTTATGTCAAAAGGACGAAATATAGGCGAATTCTGCGGTTTATACACCTGTTCTTCATTTTGTAGGTTGAAAATTGAATAATTCTTGTATAAAATAGTATATAATATAAATAGAATTGGGATAATTTGGTATGTCTAATTATCAGAAGGAGGAATATTATGAAGTGTGTGAAGAAAGTTGTAAGGTCGGGTGTCTCCGTCTTTCTCGGAGCTGCCCTGACGTTACAGCCCCTTGTACCTCTCACGGGTACGCTCTCGGCCGCCGACGGAACGGTCGAGTTCTACGTATCGCCCGACGGCAGCGACACCAACGACGGTTCCCTTGCCGCTCCCTTCCGTACTCTCACGGCAGCACGGGACGCTGTCAGACAGTACAGCGGGAACATGACCGGCGACATCAATGTCTACCTCAGGGGCGGCGATTACCGCATCACCGAGCCAGTGGTCTTCGATACCCGGGATTCGGCCACCAACGGCTTCCGTATCAGCTATCAGGCCTATCAGGACGAGGTGCCGGTCATCAACGGCGCTCAGCAGGTCACGGGCTGGACAAAGTACAACGACAAGCTCTGGTCAGCTCCCCTCGACAGGGACATCAAGCTCCGCAATCTCTACGTCAATGACTCCCGCGCCCGCATGGGAAGTGTCACCGTGCAGGCCAAGGGTGGCTACGGCGACTACTATGTACAGGCCGGACAGGCCGACTGGGCATGGGATTCCGGCAGGAAGAGCGACGGCATAGCCTACAACATCAACGATATCCCGAGGATACCCTCCAACTTCGATGACCTGGAGATAGTCAACGGCACCACATGGAACGAGAATATCGTGTGCAGCCGCGATGTGAAGACGGACGGCGGCTCCCTTGTGATACTTCTCCAGCAGCCCTACGGCGCCATAGCCCAGACTCCCGGCTGGGGCGCAGGCTTCTCCACCGGCGGCACCCACACTATCTACAACTCGTTCTCCTTCGTGGACGAGCCCGGAGAGTTCTACTTCGACAAGACCGACAAGGTGCTCTACTACTATCCCCGCCAGAACGAGGATATGACAGCAGCGGACGTGGAAGCCCCTGTGGCAGACCAGCTCATCGTCATAGAGGGAAAATCGACCTCTGAGCGTGTGTCGGGTATCAGCTTCAGCGGCATCACCTTCGCCAATACTGACTATCAGCTCACCGACGTGGCAGGCTCACACGGCAAGACCACCTGTCAGGCGGCACAGACCTATACAGCCTTTGCGGATTCCAACTGGCATCTGAAGAACTATGAGATGGTGGATACCCTCCCTGCCGCCGTGCATATTACCAACAGCGAGGCCATAAGCCTTACCGGCAACACAGTAAAGCACACCGGCGCAGACGGCATCTCCATGACGAACGATGTTGTGGATTCGCAGGTAACAGGCAACTTCATCACCGATATCACCTCCAGCGGAATCACTATCGGCCACCCGCAGCACATCTATATCGGCGATGCCTCCGACAGGAACCGTGAGAAGTTCCCGAAGGGGGTTGAGGGCATCTGCAAGAATGACCTCATCTCCCAGAATATGCTCTACGATATCAGCGTAGTACACGGCTTCGGCGGCTGTGCAGCTATAACAGCCTACTTCGTCGATACCGTGAAGATACTCAGCAATACCATCGAGAAGACAGCCTATAACGGCATCCACCTCGGCTGGGGCTGGTGCAATTTCAAGGACAGCACCACCTGCCGCAACAATGAGATATGCTGCAACCGTGTCATCAACAGCCTTAACCGTCTCCACGACAGCGGCGGCATCTACACCATAGGCCAGATGGAAGGCACGAAGATAAACGAGAACTACATACAGGGCATCCCCGCAGGCGGCCCCGGTGCTCCTACATACGGCCTTCACAATGACGAGGGCACGGCATGGATAGAGGAGCTCGACAACGTCCTCGAGATAAGCCCGAATGTCACCTACACCATAAACTGTGAGGACTACGGCCAGAAGCACCACCTCACCATCAAGCGCACCTACGCAACAGTGAAGAAAATGGGCAAGAACCCTCCCGACAGCGATATTGACGATCCTATCGTTGTATCCGATAACGTGTGGCCCTTCGCCCAGTACAAGATATGCCTGAACTCCGGCGTCTCCGGCGAGTACAGCGGACTTGTCCCCCTGTGGCTGAAATCCGCCGCCGACCAGGCCTTCCCGGCAAGCTGCCAGACCACCTGCCGGAGCAGTCTTCCTGTACGCAAGGTCAGCGGCACTGTATGGATAGCCCCCGACGGTACGGATACCTTCAAGGCCGGCACGAACATGACCAGAGCCTCCGGTACAGCCGGAAAGATACGCACTCCCGCCGAGGAGGGCGAATACCGCATCTACGTAGTGGATGCAGCCGGAAACGTGAGCCGGTCATCCCATATCCTCCGTCTCAGCGGCACAGGCGAAGCAGGGGCAGAGGGCATCATCGAGGCCGAGCGCTATGACGTGCAGTCCGGCATCGAGACCGAGAACTGCTCCGAGGGCGGCAGCGATGTTGCCTACATCGAGAACGGCGACTACATCGGCTTCAGGAATGCCGATTTCGGCAGCGGAGTCTCCTACATAGACTTCCGTATCGGCTCAAACGGCGCAGAGGCGAGCCTTGAGGTGCGCCTTGACGCCCCCGACGGAAAGCTCATCGGCTCCATGGACATAAAGGGCACAGGCGGCTGGCAGACATGGTCAACGCAGAAGTGCACCATAGAGCAGACATCGGGCACACATGACGTATACTTCGTATTCAGGGGCGGCGACGGCTACCTCTACAACCTCAACTGGTGGAGACCGGACCTTCCGGCGGCAGATGTCATCTACGGCGACCTGAACAGCGACGGTACAGTCGATACCTTCGACCTCTGTCTCCTCCGTCAGGCAGTCATCGACGGCGACTGCGATAACTTCGCCGCAGCAGACCTTGACCTTGACGGCGGGCTCACGGAAGCAGATCTCGCAGTACACAGCGATTACCTTATGGGAAAGATAACGGCTCTGCCGGTATCATAAAAGAAAACGGAAATATATAAAAGGGGAATAATTATGAAGAAGAAAGTTTACTCAGCCATACTGGCAGCGGCTATGGCCGCAACATCAGTGACGGCAGTACCGCAGCTCCCGATGAAGGCAGCGGCTGTCGATTTCACGCACAACGAATGGACAGGCAGGAACGGCGCAGAGGACGTGTTCGCAGTCAACCGTGAGCCTGCCTCCGTCAATCCCGTACCCTATCAGGACGCAGCTTCCGCGGCGGCAGCGGTATGGGAGTACAACGACCGTGAGAAGTCCGATTACCTCCAGATGCTCACAGGCTCCGGCGGCGAGTGGGACCTCAGGGTGGTGCAGAATGCCGAGCAGGCTCAGGGCGTTTTCGCCTCGGGCTTTGTGAACGGCGATTTCAACCCCTCTCCGGCCGACGGCTGGAAGAGCGTTCAGCTCCCGTGCAGCTGGACCATGCAGGGCTTTGACTTCCCGATATACGACAACGTGCAGATGCCCTGGCAGGCAAAGTACGATCAGAACGTAGGCTGCCCCAGCGCTCCCACGAAATACAACCCCGTAGGCCTTTACAGAAAGAAGTTCACCCCCGACAGCACCATAAAGGCTGACGGCAGGAGGGTATACATCCAGTTCGACGGCGTAGAGTCCGCCTACTATGTATACCTCAACGGCAAGGCAGTCGGTTACAGCGAGGATACCTTCAGCCCCCACCGCTTCGACATCACGGATTACCTCGTTGACGGCGAGAACACACTTGCCGTGGAGGTGCACAAGTTCTGTGACGGCACATGGTTCGAGGGACAGGACATGATCTATGACGGCGGTATCTTCCGTGACGTCTTCCTTGTAAGCACCCCCGAGGTGCAGATCCGCGACTACACGGTACGCACCGACCTTAATGATACATTCACCTCCGGCGAGCTCCAGATAAGCGCAGATATCTTCAATGCCACAGGCGGCGACAAGAGCGGCTGGACACTGACCGCTGACGTGGTGGACGAAGCCGGAAACGCCCTCATCACGGGAGTATCCTCCGACATCGGCAATATGGGCGGCTGGAAGCAGACCACAGTCGGCATAAAGGCAAACGCCCTTGCCCCGAAGCTCTGGTCGGCAGAGCACCCCAATCTCTACGCCCTCATACTCACCCTCAGGGACGGCAGCGGCAATGTGCAGGAGATAGTCTCCGCACAGCTCGGCTTCCGTGAGGTGAACTTCACCTCCACCGAGGTCAACGGCAGCTACAGCGTTACCACAAAGAGCTGGCAGCCCATAACCATCAACGGCAAGCGTCTCCTCCTCAAGGGCGTCAACCGTCACGATACCGATCCCTTCTACGGCAAGGCTGTTCCGCAGGACACCATGCGTGAGGATATCCTCCTCATGCAGAAGAACAACGTCAATGCCATAAGAACATCACATTACAGCAACGACTCCTATCTCTACTGGCTCGCCAACAAGTACGGTATGTACGTAATGGGCGAGACCAATATGGAGTGCCATGCCCTCATGGACAACAACAATGCCAAGGCACTGTTCTATGAGCTGGCTATGGACAGAACGGAGACAGCCTACAAGCGTCTGAAGAACAACCCCTCCATCATAGCATGGTCGATAGGAAATGAAATGGCCTATACCGGAGATCCGAACGCAGCCGGCGGTATGTTCCGCGACATGATATGGTATTTCAAGAGGAACGATCCCACCCGTCCCGTACACAGCGAAGGACAGGGCGACAAGATGGGAACCGATATGGGAAGCAATATGTACCCCGGCTCTGACTGGGTAGGCATGAACGGCGGACGCGGCAAGATACCCTATATCATGTGCGAGTATGACCACGCCATGGGCAACTCCGTCGGCGCCCTCAAGGAGTACTGGGACGCTATCCGCGCCAATGACAATATGCTGGGCGGCTTCATCTGGGACTGGGTAGACCAGTCAAGAGCAGTTAGCATCGAAAGCAAGGGCGGCGGCTGGGATTACTATGCTCAGCCCTACGCACGCAGGAACCTCTATGCCAACATGAGCCCCGGAAAGTTCTTCGCCTACGGCGGCGACTGGGGCGACTGGCCGAACGACAACAGCTTCTGCGAGAACGGCATCATCAGCCCCGACAGAACTGAGCAGCCCGAAGCCGCAGAGGTAAGATACCAGTACCAGTCCTTCTGGTTCTCGGCGACATCAGACCAGCTCGCAAAGCATGAGATAAGCGTATACAACGAAAACAACTTCACCGACCTTAACGAGTGCGAGCTCAGGTGGAGCCTGCTGAAAAACGGCATCGCCGTTGACAGCGGCACAGTGAGCGGCGCAGCAGCACCTCCCCTTACAAGAGCGACGGTTGAGATACCCTTCACCCTTCCCGAGAAGCGTCTTGCAGGCGATGAGTTCATCCTCGACCTCTCCGTGGTGAAGAAGAGCACAGACCGTCTTATCCCCGCCGGAACAGAGATAGCCTACGGCCAGATACCCTTAGCCTCAGGCGGCCGTTCAGTCAGAGTTGATACAGGCGATACCGCCCTCGAGATAACCGAGCACGATGACTGCTTCGTACCCGTTGGCAAGGATTTCAACTTCCGCATCGAGAAGTCCACGGGACTTATGACGAAGTATTCCTACAAGGGCGAGCTCCTCATCGACAAGGGCCCGGAGCTCAACTTCTGGAGAGGCAACGTGGAGAACGACGGCGGCAACGCACGCCAGAACATCTTTGACAAGAACTGGGAAGGCGCACTGGGCGAGATAAAGTGCGAGGGCATAGACGTGACCGACGGCACAGACGGCAGGAAGGTCGTTACCTCCCACATCGTTCTCCCCAGGGCAGGAAGCACCAGAGCAGACATAGTCTATACCATAGCTCCCGACGGCAGCGTCAACGTGGCTATCAACGTGGATGCGACACGCTCTAAAATGGGCAACTTCATCCGTGTGGGCTCCACCATGGTGCTCCCGAACGGCGCAGAGCGTCTAAAGTGGTACGGCAACGGCCCCGTTGAGACCTACAACGACAGAAAGACCGGCGGCAGACAGGGCGTATGGACAAGCACCGTATCGGAGCAGTTCTACCCTTACATGAAGGCCGATGACTGCGGCAACCTCACAGATGTCAAGTGGATATCCGTAGCGAACAGCTCCAACGAGAACGCCCTCCTCATCGCAGCAGACGGCACAGTTGAAGCAAGCGCTCTCCACTTCACCCCCGGCGACCTCCAGGGCGCAGACCACCCCTTCAAGCTCCGTCCCCGCAGCGAGACCTACCTCAATGTTGACTACGGCTCACTGGGCGTAGGAAGCGCGACCTGCGGACAGGCAACACTCGAAAAGTACCGCCTGCCTTCAAGCAGAACATACAGCTGGAGCTACACTATCATCCCCGCAGCCGCATCCTCCACGGATGAGCAGCTCACATCCATAGCAGCAAAGCGCCGCTCCAACGGCGTAACGATAGAGGACAAGAGCCCCAACAAGCTCAGCGTGCCCCTCGGCTCCTCCGCAAAGCTGAAGTCCACCGACTCCGGCAACGCAGTTACAGGCTCCCTGACAGTGCCTCAGTGCTCAAAGCTCAAGGACAGCCTCGGCGGACACAACTCCTTCACCGTTGAGGTGAACGTAGTGCCCACAGGCAATCCCGAATACAATATGTTCCTCGGTGACGGCGACTTAGGCTTCGCACTGAGAACGAGAAACAACTCCGTTGACTTCTTCGTGCATTCAAACGGTTACTGGCGTGAGTGCTACATCAAGCACGGCACGGACTGGAATTCCGGCTGGATAGGAAAGAAGCATCAGGTAGCCGGCGTATTCAACGGCGAGAACAACACCATGAGCCTTTTCGTGGACGGAAAGTTCATCGGCAGCAATCCTGTGGGAACGACCACCGGCGTTGACGTAACACCCTATGACCTCACCATAGGAGCCTGCCCCGATACCGGAAGAGGCTCCGAGGCAGATTTCTACGAGGTAAGAGTATACAGCAAGGCGCTCACCGAGTCCGAGCTGGCATCACAGAACACCGCATCACCTGCCTACGGCCCCGACAGCGAGTACGTGCAGCTCTGGCTGGACTTCGATAATATCGCAGCAGCTGAGGAGGAAGAGGACGAGCCGGCAGCATCTATGTACGGCGACGCCAACTGCGACAATGTGGTAAATGTAGCCGATGCAGTCGCAATACTCCAGTACATCGCAAACAGGACAAAGTACCCCCTCAGCGAAGTGGGCGCTCTGAACGCTGATATCGACGGACAGCCCGGCATCACCGGAACAGACGCAACAGTTGTCCAGAAGGTAGATGCAACGCTCATCGACCAGAAGGACCTCCCGCTTAAATAAACATCCTGAACATTCTGTTGAGGGGAACCCTTTTGAAAAAGGGTTCCCCTCAGACTGTTTTACTGAAACTTTCAGCGACAAATTTGCCCCAATAGGTCACGACCTATTGGGGCATAATTCGTTACAAGTCATATGTTCTGGAGCTGTTTCAGGTCCGGGGCTTTGGCTTCATCCTCGCGGGAGTCAGTCTCCGGCTCGCTCCCGGCCGGCTTTTCCGGTATCATCAGCTCTATCTGGAGGATGAATTCCGGAGAGGTGGACGGGATATTGACACGTCCGTCAAGAGCCTTTACTGTCCTGCGGATATTGTAGAGACCGAAGCCGTGGTTATCCTTGTCGGCCTTGGAGGTCTTTTCTGTTGCCGAAGCATCGGAGGGGTTCTTCACCTGTATCAGCTGGACGCAGCCGTCAATGGAGCAGTCAACGCTGATTATCTTTGTCTCGCCGTCATCGGGCAGTCTCTGACAGGCCTCTATGGAGTTGTCCAGAGCATTCGAGAGAATGGTGCAGATATCAAATGCGGAGATCCTGTCCGAGATAGCGCCGGAGAACTGGATATCGCAGTTATGGGCGCGGGCGTTGCCGCATTTGTCGTTGAGTATCGCATCAGCGACTGAATTTCCGCTCCTGAAGGATCTCATGCTCCTTATGGTGTGGTCGGTTATGGAGCAGAGGTACTCCATGGCCTCCTTGGTGTTGTTGTTTGTCAGGAGGGTATGCAGGCAGATCATGTGATTGCGGTAGTCATGGCGGAACTCCCTGACCTCCTGATTGATCTGCTCGATCTTCTCATAGTGCTCGAGCTGGAGCTTTACCTGCTTGTTGAGGAGCTGAGAGGTGCTCTCGAAGTAGAACTTTGAGATGGAGTTCATCAGCATGAAGATCATGACTACGAGAGAAGAGAGGACGGTCGCCGCAATGAGCGCACTCATGATGCGGACGGATATCGGCACCTGCTTTGCTTCAAATACACAGAGGATGCCGAGAAGAGAGAGTGAGATCGCGAGAAGGAAGTATATCTTCTTCGGGAGCAGCCTGATACTGTATCTGATGCCGTTCTTGTGGTGCTTCTTCAGATAGATGACCACGAAGAGGAAGAAGACGTTCAGAGTGAGGGAGATGCTCTTTACGAGCAGGTCGCTGTCCATCGGTACCTGGAATGCGCCGAGGATGAGGATTATAAGCGGGCTTATCACCGCATCCGTGAGTATATATATCATGGCAATATAGATCGCCATGAACTTGTTCTGACTGTGTGTTGAGATTATTATTAGAAACAGGATAAGGTATAGTGCTATGGTATTGACGAGACCGAATGGTTTGGGCGGATCCAGGAATGAGAAGATAAAGGAAGCTGCCGCATAGGGTATGGTCAGCACCCATGAGAGCCGTGTGAATTTCCTCGTCTTGACGATCACATTTATCAGAAGATGTACATTGACAAGCAGAAGGAAATGCACCGCCACGGCCGGCAGATTGCTTAAGATATCGTACATTGATTCATCATCCTGTTCTGTTATTTCGTAGGTAATTGTAATATGTGTTTTTGAAATCCTTGTACTTCAGTTTTGAGAGGAGAGCCTTCTGGCCGTTGCTGAGGGTTATCTCGCTCTTGCTGAAGGACTTTACGTGTTCAAGGTTTATGAGGTAGGAGCGGTTGCTCCTGAAGAAAACACCCTCGCTGAGCTCCTGGTGGAGCGCAGAGATGCTGTTCATGTAACGGTATGTACCGCCTGCCGTTATGACAAGCGCGTATATGTTTTCTGCCTGCACATAGATGATCTCTTTTTCGGGTATGACTATGCTGTTGCCGAATTCCGTATCCTTGACAACTATCTTGTTGGAGGTGCTGTCCTCGCGGATGGCGGAGTCAAGTGCCTCGAAGAGCTTGTCTCTTTCCACGGGCTTGACAAGGAAACGGTATGCGCTGTATTTCATTGTCTCAAAAACTATGTCGGAATAGCTGCTGACGAATACTATCCTTGTGCCCACGTTCCGCTGGCGAAGCTCGCGTATAGTATCGATGCCGCTGACAGAGCTCATCTGCTGATCGAGGAAGATCATGTCAAATGTTTCCTTTGAGGAAAGCAGCTCAGAGCCGTCGGCAAATTCTGAAATGGTGAACTGAACGGAACGAAGCCTGGAATACTCTTTCAGTTTATCCGTCAGAGCTTCTCTGAAGATCTTTTCGTCGTCACAAACTGCAATATTCATATATCCTCCGAGTGGGTAGGTATGTAACAGGGCTATATTTAAGATATTGCCCATTTGCCGGTATAAGAATAAACAAAATTATATAAACGTCCAATATAATTATACACCATCCTGTCACAAAAATCAACTTTTTTTTACGTTTACAAGTTTTTTGCATATACTGTCAAGAATAGACTTGATTTTTAGGAAAAAAGGTATATAATATTAATATAGGGTTTTTTATTGAGCAAAATAATAAAATGGAGGGTCAATACTATGTGGTGGGATATTATAAGCAAGATTTTCCCATGATACGGGGAACAGGATCCGGACGGTGACGGTCCGGATCCTTTGTTTTTATAATTACTATTCTCTTGTGACAGGTATCAGCATATCTGACTGTATGACATTATCGTGCTGCTATCCGGTTCACAAGAAAAAAACAGCCGTTGTCAAGAATTCTATTGACTATCGCGGTGATATCGGCTAAAATGTAATTGTCACCGGAGATAAAGTCTCCGGGACAACGCTCCGGCCAAACGGAGCGGTATCCTGATCTGACACGGGAGTCATCGTACTACCCGTTATACACTCACTAACATTCAACCGGCAGGCAGCTTTCTTAATTCCTGTATCTGTTCATCCACCGGATCCAGGTGCCCGTCACTGTATAAGCTGTATCATAACCACGATATAAGGTCTGCCGGATGCCAAAGGTCGCACTTTCAAGACTTGTTACTTAATGCAGTATATACCTCCTAACAGTCTTACTATCCGTCATAACAAAGCCCGTGGTCAGGACAGGAATACACAGTATACGCCGGACTAACACCGGACGATCATACTCCGCAATCGTCGCACCAATACGTCACAGCAACATTCTTTTTTCAATTCTTACTATACTTTCATTAAACTCTCCGTTTTTTTGCCGCTTCAGTCAGTTTCGTCACAGACTGCTGTTAAATGCGGCGTCGCACTCTGCTCCGGAAGGCAGAGTGCTTTTTTTATACTGTTTTTTACTTCCTCGTGGTAAACTGTTGACTGTTTTTGTGAAAAGTGATATAATTAGCATATCAACGAGGGGAGGGACAGATAAATGAAACTGTTCAGAAAGATCATGAGCGGGGCAGTTGCCTGCACGCTCATATTGACCGCTGCGGAGGGCAGCGGCACATTCCGCACGTCTGCCGGGGAGAAGCACGTTCCCGGAGTGACGCTCGGATTTCTTTACGAATGGTGCTGGGACACGGTCAGGGAAGGAGATTTTGTGTTCGGCGTCAGGCGTGACCGCTTTACAGATTCTTTTAATAATGCGGAGCTGAATGTAGCATACAGCTATGATCTTGATATGGACCGCAGATACAAAGAGGAATATGAGGACAGCTATGACGGGGGCATACCATATAATCGGTATGATGTCTATTCAGAATGCGAAAAGCTCGTCGATGAGCTGGTCCTTCTTGAGTACGACGGCACAGACAGAGAAGTGACCGTTCCGGCAGAGGTGGACGGAAGACCTGTCACAGCTATAGGCGCAAATGCCTTTTCCGGTCTCAGGTTCATTGACAAGGTCACCCTGCCGGACAGCATCGATTACGCACCGGCCAGCGCTTTTCGTATGTCGGGTATCGATGAGATAAATATACCCCGGCGGCTCGATGTCATTCCATCCGGTATGTTTTACGGCTGCAGTGATCTGAAAAAGGTCACCGGTCTCGATCATGTCATACTCTGCGCCCCCGATGCCTTTGAGGGGACGGACATAACCATACCTGAGAATATCACGCAGGCATATACCGATTCATCCCTGGATGATCTGAACTGGGCATCTTACGACGGATGGCTGTATTCTCTCTGGTGGGACGGAAACAAGCACGTAGCCTGTATATGCGGGCTCGAAGAAGAGAAGTACGCAGACGTCGGAGAGGATGTGGATCTTTGCCCGCCGGCTAAGCTCGGAAGCGTCCCCGTTTCGATCTTTGACCTGAATGTAACTACTATCCCGGGACAGCTCCATATCGTCTTCCCGGAGAGCTATGAACATATCTTTTCAGATTTCAGCTCCAGAGCGGTGAAATCGGTGGAGTTCCTCAATAAGGACTGCCATGTCGTTGCCTCCTTTACCGGCTCTGATATCACCGAGATCGAGATGCCTTCGCGGGCGGAGTATCTGCCTTCAATGTTCCAGGGCTGCAGGAATCTGAAGAAGTTCACCGCTGCGGAAGGAGCGGAGGAGGTATACTTCAGCACGAAGACCTTTGCTCACTGCGAAGCCCTTGAGTCGGTCATCGTACCGGAAAGCTGCACGAGATTCAACATAGGCGACGAAGCCTTCATGTATGACAAGTCCCTGAAGGAGGTAGTCCTGCCCGGATCCGCCACCTTTTCGACTATAAGGCAGAGCGCCTTCTATCGCTGCAAGTCACTGGAGAAGCTGACGATACCATCCGACAGGGATGCAGCTGTGAACATAGAAAACAACGCCTTCACAGAATGCAGCAATCTGAAGGAGATAAAGTTCAGCCAGCCTTTCTCAGGCCTATATGTAGGCAGGGAGGCATTCAAGGACTGCGAAAGCCTTGAGACCTTCGATATCCCGGGCGGTACGGGAAAGGTCACCATAGAACAGTATGCCTTCACGGGAACGGCAATACCGTCACTGGATGCCGGAGAGGGCTGGAGTATCGGCCCCTATTCCTTCCTTGACTGCAACAAGCTGGAAACAGTCACGCTGGACGGCGCAAAGGTGGACCAGAACGCCTTCCAGGACTGCAGCTCTCTCAGCGAGGTCTCCATAAGCGGCGCCGCAAAGCTCAGCAAGGGCGCCTTCAGCCGCTGCGGTTCACTGAAGAATATCGTCATAAGCGGCAGGGACTATACGATGAATGATTCCTTCTATGACTGCCCGGAGCTGAGGACCATAAACGGCAGAAAGGTGTTCGAGAAAAGCAGCGGCGATTTTGCAGCTGTTATGAAGGATATCGTGCTGGAACACTTTGCCGGTGCGGACAACGTCGGCTTCATCAATGACTACGTGAACTATCAGGTGAAGAAGGTCATCTCTGAGATCATCACACCGGAGATGTCCGAAATGGAAAAGGCCAGGGCTGTGCATGACTGGATATGTCAGAAGACCAGGTATTCCTCCGCAGATGAGCAGAGCTATACGGATCATAACGACGCCTCGGTCTTCCTTATGAGGTCAACGGTCTGCGACGGATATACCCGCGCCTTCAACCTCCTCGCACATGAGGCCGGCCTGGAGACCTGCGCGGTGGCCAGCAGCGATCACGCATGGAACATAGTGAAGATAGGCGGTCTCTACTTCCACGTCGATACCACATGGGACGACCAGCACGGCGACCGCAGATGGTTCCTCAAAACGGATGATGAGATGTATCAGTCGGGCGGAAGCCACAAGAACTGGCATCTGAATAAGCCCTCAGACCTCCACAGCTTCCAGAAGGAGGAGCTCCCGAAATCAGTGCGCTCCATGGGCGATGCCAACGCCGACGGAAGCATCAATACCGCGGACCTCGTCTGCCTGAGCCGCTATCTCCTCGGCAGCGGAAAGCTCAGCATGGACGATGCGACGGTCTGCGACCTCAACTTCGACGGCAGGGCCGATACCTTCGATATGGTAAAGCTCCGCACAAAAGTCATCGGATGATATGGATACTGCCCCCATAGGTCAAACTATGGGGGCAGTTGTCATTTTAAGCGTGAGGGGGGATGAACTTTCCTCAGAAAGGCCCCCGGGAAAAGCCTGTGTACAGCTCTCCGCCTTCAGTCCGTATCGCTGTATCTGTATCTGAGCTGCTTCTCGACCATGGCGGCGGAAATGAGCAGGGCAGCCGTCAGGGCGACGAGGATGGCGACCTGTATTATATTGCCGACCAGACTGCCGTTCAGCACTGTGAAGGCTGCCGCAGCGGCCGCAAGAGCGACTGTTCCTGCCCTGAGCCAGTACCGGCTGCATTTCAGATTTGCAAAGCTCCAGGCCTCCCTGCTTGCACAGGCTCTCTTCGTCCTGAATCCTATGGTGTAGTCTCCGGGCGACTTCGCATACTTCTTCATGCAGAAGCCTCCGAGTATCGCCATGAGTGCGGATATGATGTTGATTATGAATACTATCATGCTGTCTCTCTCCTGTCAGACTATTATTGCCCTGAGCAGCTCCGGGAGCTTCTCAAATGCCGTCAGCTCCGGTACTGCCTCACGTATCTTTCCGAAGCCGTATGCTGCGTGTATGAAGCCGCAGCCCGCCTTCATGGCCGAATCGTAATCGCCCTGTATATCGCCCACATAGTAGGCTCTGTCAAGGCCGTTGCGCTCCTTCACAAGAGCGATATTGCTGCCCTTGTCCAGCTTGTTGTTGCCGTAGCATTCGATATCCCTGAAATACTTCCCGAAGCCGTAGTATTCAAGGAAGGCCTCGATGTAGCCGCTCTGGCAGTTGCTCACGATAAAGAGCTCATACTTCTCCCCCAGCTTTTTCAGAGTCTCCTCAAGCTCCGGATAGAGGACTCCGCCGTGCCTGAGGAGGTAATCGTTCTCATGGTCACAGCACTCATCGAGCAGCCTGTATCTCTTCTCTGCCGGCAGGTCGCCGAAGAGGATATCGGCTATCCTGTCCATGGTGAGCCCCATGATGCCCATGATATCCTCCTGGGTGATATCCGGCCTGTCGAGCCCGAGCTCACGGATTTTCTCTGTCCATGATTTTGCCACGTTCTCCGAGGAATCCCAGAGCGTGCCGTCCATATCGAAAATAAGTCCAGTTCTCATCTTGTCTCCTCCATCATGCGGTATATCTCCCCCAGCTGTACCCTGTCATAGGGGGTATCGTCGAGTATGGTTATCCTGCCGGGGCGCACTGTCCTTGCCTTCTCCCACATATCCGCGAACATATCCTCGGTTATGCCGTAGGCAGAGGGCGCTATACATATCCTGTGCGTCCTGAAGAACTGCACCAGCCCCTCCGGATCCTGCTTCTGGAATATGCAGGCCGGAACAGAGCCCATGGCAGTTGCTATACCGTGGGATATCCTTACCTGCGGGTAGTATTCCTCTATGGCGTGGGCGAAGAGATGCTCGCTGCCGCTGCAGGGGCGTGAGGAGCCCGCTATCTCCATGGCAAGGCCGCCCATGACGAGGGCACGGGAGAGTATCCTGATGAACACCCTGCTCTTCATGTCCTTCTCGTCGCAGTGATAGACCGAATCGTAGGCCATGCGGCTTATGGCATAGGCGAAGTCATCAGTCTGGGAGTTTGTCTTCCCTGCGGCAATCTTCCAGTCCCTGAGGGCGGTGTGCTTGGCAATGGTGTCGCCGATGCCGGAGAGCGTCTGCACCTCCGGGGCGCTGATTATCATGTTGGTGTCAACGATTATCGCCGCAGGTATATTACACTCGAGAGTGCGCCTTGCCCCGTTCTCCGTTTCAAGGACGGCAAAGGGGGAGGCGAGGGAATCGTTGCTCAGGGAGGAGGGCATACAGATATAGGCCGCCTTGCTGACATGAGCGGCATACTTGGCCGTATCGAGCACCCTGCCGCCGCCGAAGCCTATGATTATGCGTATCTCCTCGATGCACACCCTCTTGGCGATAGCGACAGCCTCGTCGAAGCTGGCGCTCTTCATGGCGATTATCTCAGCGCCGCCGAAATCACGGCTGATATCATCCACCTTTTCCCTGTATATGTCGATAAGGTTCTGCTCGGAGATGATGATGGCCTTCTGACCGATGATATCGGGGATATAGCGCCTTATTATCTCATCCGAGTGAAAAAAAGCGTCCTCCTCCACTGCAAGGCACAGGGGAAGGTCAAATCTTGAATGCTGATTCATAGCTTTACCTCTGCTTTCATTTTATCGTTTCTGCATCAGCTTTGTGACACATTAAGACAACCATTTCAATTATACCATTTCGGATAAGTTTTTGCAATAACAAAAGCACGGGATTACCGCGAACATACGTTTTCAGAATATCAATCGCCATAAACAACAAAAATGCCAGAATTTGGTTGATAAATTTCTAAGCATGACGAATTATTGCAAATTGTATAATATTAAATTAATATTACAGCGTAGGCTTTTAATGCTTTTTCTTATATTTATTCAATTTTCCGTAAAAATATCGGAATTGGCAAATCGTTTCTATATTCGCGATGATGAATTGTTCGAAATGCCGAACAAAGTGGAACACATTTGGAACGCAAGTATATATAAAATTAATATCCGTCAAAGTGACCACCTGTGATAGTGAAACTCTCTCTTTTTAGGTGGATATTGACAAAGAAAAGTAATCGTTGTATAATTTAATCACAAGGTGTGCCAGAATTGACATGACTTGTAAAAGAGACATTATTATGGGTTTATGAAAGGATCAAAGGAGGAAAATTTATGAGCAGAAAAAGAATGCTGCGCCGTACCGTTGCCGGTATGGTTGCAGTGCTGGTCGTATCCGGCAATGTGCTTATCCCGGCACAGACAGCAAAGGTGCTCGCCCCGACAGCGATCGTGGCTGATGCATCTTATGTAACGAAGGGCAATTACACCTGGGATGCGTCTACCGGAACACTCACTATCACAGGAACAGTCAATATGGAGAATAACGCTTCAAACGACGTGGATGAGGTGCTCACTGCTTACGATCACAAATCGTGGGGCATTCGTCAGGATGAGGTTGACAAGACAAAGGTTAAGCATCTTGTTATCGCTTCATCAGCTGTGCTCCCCGAGAACTGTCAGGCTATGTTCAAGGGCTACAGCAACCTTGAGGATGTTGTATTCGCTGAGTACGTAGACGGAAAGAACATCCGTAAGATGTCGGCAATGTTCCAGAACTGTTCAAAGCTCACATCTGTTGATATGAGCGGACTTATCAACACTGAGAACCTTCAGTACATCGACAATATCTTCGACGGCTGCTCCAGCCTGACATCACTTGATATCTCCAATATCAGCGGTGAGAAGATCTGTCAGGGCAGATGGAGTGCGGGAGGAGGAGCAATTCATCCCGCTATCGATGCTATCAAGGAAGCAGTAAAGAACTGCAACAGTCTGGAAGATTTCAGCATCTCCAACGAGTTCCTTTACAATGCTGTTGAGAATGCTAAAGCCAACCCCAACAATTCAAGCAATCAGAACGTTACAATAGATGATGTTCTTGATTCTCTGCTGGAGGGCAACCCCAATGCTGAATCATTCAAGCAGCAGCTCCTTGAGTCTTATAATGAGTGGTTCAACAACACTCACAGAACAGATATCAGAACACTTACAGTAAACGGTGCAGAGGGCAAGGCGTATGACGGTGCTCCCCTCAGCCTCAGCATTGACGGCCTTACAGAGGGCACAGACTATAAACTTACAATAAAGCGTGACGGTCTTGAGGCTGTTTCTTCCGCTAAGGATGCCGGCACATACAGCTATACTATCGAGGGTATCGGCGACTACAGAGAGAAGATCACAGGCAATGTGACCATAAGCCAGAGAACGGCTGAACTCTTCTGGAGCAACCTCGAGTTTACTTATGTAGACAAAAATACAAAGTTCTGCCCGACAGCTACAGTCGGCAACCTTGTTGAAGGTGATGAGTGTACAGTAACTGTTTCGGGTGCGAGCGCACAGGCTGGAACACACGAGGCAAGAGCAACAGCACTGTCCAATGCTAACTATGCTCTCCCAAGCGATGCTACACATTCATTCACGATTTATAAGAAAGCTCTTACAGGCGTAACAGCAACTGACTATGAAGGCGTATATGACGGCGCTTCTCATGGTATCACAGTAAGCAGCACAGAGAACGGAGTTGAGATCACTTACGGTCTTAATACTAATGTTGATGCCTATACAACAGAGCAGCCTGAGCTCAAGGATGCAGGAACATACACTGTATACTACAGAGCAAAGAAGGAAAACTATACTGAGGTTACAGGCTCTGCAACAGTAACCATTTCTCCCAAGGAAGCCGGCGTAGAGTGGGGCGATGTTGCATCCTTCGTTTACAACGGCAGCGCACAGGCTCCTACAGCAACAGCTACCGGCCTTATCGAGGGCGATGAGAGCGAAGTTGTTATCGAGGGCGCAGGCACTGATGTAGGTAACTACACAGCAACAGCCACAGGCTTCACAAATACCAACTACACACTCCCCGAGGCTTCAACACAGGCCTTCGAGATCACTCCCGCAGATCAGGAGGGCATCACTGCTGAGGGCTACACAGGCGAGTATGACGGACAGGCTCATACTATCAAAGTAAACGCTCCCGATGGCGCAACAGTTACCTACAGCGAGACCGAGGACGGCGAGTACACAGCAGAGGCTCCTTCACTTAAAGATGCAGGAACAAAGACTGTATACTACAAGGTAACAAATGCTCCTAACTATAATGACGCTTCAGGCAGCGCAGTTATCACTGTCACTGCAAAGGAAGCTGCGATCACATGGGGCGAGACCGAGTTCGATTATGACGGCGAGACTCACTGCCCGACAGCCGAGCTTTCCGGCATTATTGAGGGCGATGATACCGGATTATCAGTATCAGGCGCTTCTTCCGAGGCAGGCACACATACTGCAACAGCTTCTATTGATAATACAAATTACGTTCTCACAGGTGAGCTGACAACAGAGTTCACTATCAAGGCTGCTGATATGACAGTAACAGCCGAGGACGTAACAGTAACATACGACAACCAGCCTCACACTATCACAGTAAACGCTCCCGAGGGTGCAACTATCCTCTACAGCGAGACTGAGGACGGCGAGTACACAGCAGAGGCTCCCTCCGTTACAGCGGCAGGCAGCAAGACTGTATACTACAAGGTAAGCAAGGCTAACTTCAACGACGTAACAGGCAGCGCAAAGGTTACAGTTGAGGAGAGAGTTGCCCAGCTTGCATGGGGCGATACATTATTCACATACGACGGCTCAGAGAAGCTCCCGGCTGCTTCCGTAGCAAACATCGCTGAGGGCGATACCTGCGAGGTAACAGTAGAAGGCGGCGCAACAGATGTCGGCGATTATACTGCAACAGCAGTTTCACTCTCCAACGCGAACTATGTTCTTCCCGATGATGCTACAAAGGCATTCTCAATCAAGGCTGCTGAGCTCAACGTAACAGCTGCAGGATTTAACGGCCCGTACGACAAGGAAGCACACAGCATCAAGGTAACAGCACCCGAGGGCGCAACAGTTACTTACAGCTACAATGGCGGCGAATACACTGAGGAGAATCCCTCCTTTACAGAATTCGGCTTCTATACAGTGAACTTCAGGGTTGAAAAGCCCAACTTCGAGACATTCGAGGGCTCTGCGGACGTAGAGATCACCAAGGCTGATCTTTCTCTCTCAGTATCTATCGATGACTGGACATACGGCGAGACTGCAAAGACTCCTTCTGTAACAGGAAACGAAGGCCTTGACTACACTATTGAGTACAGCAAGGACGGCGAGACATGGAGTGAAACAGTTCCCGGGAACGCAGGCAATTACACAGTAAAGGTAACTGTTCCTGAATCTGTTAACTATCAGCCCGCAGTGGCAACAGACACCTTCACTATCGAGAAGGCTGATCTCAACCTCTCAGTATCTATCGATGACTGGACATACGGCGAGGCTGCAAAGACTCCCGTTGTAACAGGCAACGACGGCCAGAGCTATACTGTTGAGTACAGCGCAGACGAAGAGAACTGGAGTGAAACAGTTCCCGAGAACGCAGGCAATTACACAGTAAAGGTAACTGTTCCTGAATCTGTTAACTATCAGCCCGCAGTGGCAACAGACACCTTCACTATCGAGAAGGCTTACGAAGAGACCACGATCTCTCTCGATGACTGGACATACGGCGAGACTGCAAAGACTCCCGTTGTAACAGGCACAGAGGGCCGCGATTACGTTATCAGGTACAGCGCTGACGACGGCGAGACATGGTCCGAGACCGTTCCCGAGAATGCAGGTCAGTACATCGTATCTGTAACACTGATCGAAGACGCTAACCACGATGAGTCATATGCTGAGGATGATTTCGAGATCCACAAGGCTACTGCTACAGCTGAAGTATATATCGATGACTGGAAGTACGGCGAAGATGCAAAGGAGCCTGTTATTGAGATCACACCCGGTGACCTTGATTACACTGTAGATTATTACACAATTGAAGGCGTGAAGGTCGACAATCCCGTTGATGCAGGTAAATACACAGTAGCAGTAACAGTTCCTGAGACTCAGAACTACACGTATGCGTTAGCTGAGGCTGGTTTCACGATCAATAAGGCTGATGTTTCGATCTCAGTATCTGTGGAAGACTGGACATACGGCGAAGCTGCAAAGGAGCCTGTTATCAAGATCACACCTGAGGGCCTTGATTACACTGTAGAGTATTTCAATGCTGAAGGCTATGCTGTCGACAATCCCGTTGACGCAGGCGACTACTTTATAAGGGTAACAGTTGCTGAGTCTGCGAACTACAACGGAAATGTAGAGGGCGATGAGTTCAGCATCCTCAGCGGAAAGCTTTCTGTTACAGCTGAAGGCTTCGAAGGCGAGTACGACGGACAGGAGCACGGTCTTACATTCAAGGGTCTCCCCGAGGGCGCAGTTGTAGAGTACGCTGTTGAAGACGGCGAATACACAAGTGAAGCACCTTCATTCAAGGATGCAGGCACATACGTTGTAAACTACAAGATCACAGCTCCTAACTATGAGGTTCTGGAAGGCTCAGCTGAGATCGACATCGACCAGAGAACAGCAGTTCTCGAGTGGACACCCGAATCATTTGATTACGACGGTCAGCCGCACTGCCCGACTGCAACAGTAAAGAACCTTGTTGACGGCGATACCTGCACAGTTGAAGTTGGTGGTAATTACATGACTGCGGCAGGCGGATACTACAATGCAACGGCAATCAGCCTCTCAAATGACAACTACAAGCTTCCCGAGGAAGGATCAGAATTCCAGTGGTCGATCGAACCGGGCAGAATGACAGTTTCAGCAGATGATATCACAGTTGACTATGATCCCGACAAGTCATACAGCATCACAGTTATAGCCAGCGAGCCTGATGTAACAATACAGTACCGTCTGGCCGAGGAAAGTGAGCTCTCCAGCGAGAATCCTTCCTTCACAGATGCAGGCACTTATCAGGTAATCTACGAGGTAAGCAAGGAGAACTACGTATCTGCAGACGGCAGTGCGTTCATCACTATCAATAAGGTAGCCCGCGAGTTCAGCGTATCTCTTGATGACTGGACATACGGCACTGACGCCAAGACTCCCGTTCTCACAGGCGCAGAGAATGCAACTTATGAGTACAGCGTAAAGGGCAGCGACGAGTGGACAACAGAGGTTCCCGTGAACGCAGGCGATTACGTAGTAAGAGCAACAGCTGCAGGCAACAATAACTACTACGAATCAGTGGCAGAGGACGAGTTCAGCATCATCAAGGCAGACCGCCAGATCAGCGTTACTATCGCAAACTGGCTCGAGGGCGAAGAGCCCAACGCTCCTGAGCTCACAGGTGCTGATTCAGCTACCTTCGAGTACAAGGAGGACGGCGGCGACTGGACAACAGAGGTTCCCACAACAGTCGGCGCTTACACAGTAAGAGCAACAGTTGCAGGCGATGATAACTACAACGAAGCAACAGCAGAGGCAAGATTCGTTATCAGCGAGGCACACCTCCTCAAGGGCAACACAGTATCATTCAAGGATTACATCAGCCTTAACTTCCTTGCAGAGATCTCATCCTCTATCGTAGATGGCTCATACGTAGTATTCACATACGATCACTACGGCGAGACTGTTACAAAGAGAGTTGACGTCGATGAAAATGATATGCACGGTAAATACTACAGATTCCGCTGCCCGCTCACAGCATCCGAAATGGCTGTTGAGGTAACAGCAGATCTCTACATCGCAGGTTCAACAGAGCCAGTAAGCACATTCTCAAGAAATATCCGTGATTTCAGCCTCAGGGCTATCGAGGACAACGGCAGTGATAAGGACGTTATCGTTGCAGCCCTCAACTACGGCGGATATACACAGGAATTCTTCAATAAGAACACAGACGTTATCGCTAACGAAGGCCTTGAGACAGACCTCTCAGACGTAACTGTAACAAGTGAAGTAAACTTCGTGAGACCTGAGGGCTACATTGACGGCATCAGCTATGTGGGCGCTTCACTCCTGCTCAAGCAGGCACCTTACATCCGCTACTACTTCAAGCTCGATTCCGGCAGCTCTGTCGAGGATTACACATTCAAGCTCAACGGTGAGGAAGTAACAGCAACAGCCAAGGGAACAATGTTCTATATCGATTCTGCGGCTGAGAACGCTTCCGAGCTTGACAAGGCACAGACAGTCACAGTTGAGAAGGACGGCGAGGCAGTATTCAGCTTCGATTACAGCGTAATCAAGTGGGCTGAGGCAGCTGCAAACGATCCTGCTGACGAGGCAGAGCTCAACATGGCCAAGGGCCTGTATGCTTACTACAAGGCAGCAAGCGCTTACGTAGGAGGCTGATCATAATAAGGATCAAGGCGGAAAGGAGGAGAGTATAATGGACAAGAACTATGTAACTCCTGAAATGGAGATCACAGCATTCGATGCGGAGGATGTTATCACAACATCACCTATCACACGTGATGAAGATGAGACAGGCATCCACTGATGAGACATGACAGGCAGGCAGCTCCCGCAGCTGTCTGCCTCAGAGAGACATTTACGGGGCCCGGTATATGCCGGGCTCCTTTTTGTTTTCCCGCCCTTGATTTTTCCCGCAGAGTGTGGTATAATACCATAAATACATACCCCATCGGGGACGGAAACTCATTTTAACCAGTCCTTTTTTGTAAGTTTTTGGAGCTGCATACCCCTCAGGGGACGGAAAAGAAAAAGAACGGGCTTTACAGTCCGGTCTTTTTGTGTATGGGGACAAAGGAAAAGGCTGCAAAGCTATGGATGCTTTGCAGCCTTTTGTTATATTCCTGATGATGCCCCGCCTCAGCTGTCTATCAGCATACGTGCACGGTTGTAGGCGTTGAGGGGAGTGCCGCTGGAGTCTATGTCTATGCTCACTATCTGTCCGCCGCACTTCCTTGCGACAGAGGAGTAGATGCCGCGCCCGAAGATATGGTTCGGCATACAGCCGAAGGGCTGCACGGCAAGCACCTTCCTGCACCCGTGATGGAAGTATCCGGCGGCCTCAGTCCCGATGAGCCAGCCGTCGCCCACGCTGCCCTCCGTGCTCACGATGCCCTGTGCCTCCTCCTTGAGGACGTGGAGGGAGGGCAGGGAATAGAACCCGGCATCGGTCAGAGCCTTCACCATGCTCTTCTGCAGCTTCTCCAGCATATACCCCACCGCACGGTAGCCGAGGGCGGCGGCCTCAGGCAGCTTCACAAGCTGGGCGTCTATGTAGTATATGACGTACCACGAAAGCCCGTTGGTGAAGCTCTCGCAGCCGTTCTCCTCGAGAAAGCGTACTATCTCCCAGTTGCCGGAGGCGCAGTATTTCGTGTAGAGCTCCCCGACAACGGCTATGCGCTGCTTTTTCTCCTTTTTCTGCGGTATCCGCCGGAAGCTCTCCGTAATGGTGCGGAACCGCTTCAGCATAGCCCCGAAGGTCATGCGGCGGCATTCCCGCAGCTCCCTGCCCAGCTTTGAGAACCAGCGCCTCTGGAGCCTTTCCGTATCGCCCCTGTGCAGCTCATAGGGCCTTACCTGCTGGACGAGGAGCATGATGATATCTCCGTAGAAGAGGGAGAACAGGGCGCGCCACACCATGACAGGGGTAATGGGGAGCAGGTTCTCCGTGTCGAGGTGCTTGAGGTTCATGTTGAGCACCTGCGTCTGTGGGAAGCCGGCATTCTTCACAGCCTTCCTCAGTAGCTCCGTATAGTTCGAGCCCCGGCAGGCGTCCCCCACCGTGGGCATGAGGAGCTTTGTGCGTGCAGGATCGTATTTCCCGCAGCGCAGGGCGTCTATCATCTGGCCTGTCATTATGGCCAGCGGCCAGCACATATCGTTGTTGGTATATCTCAGCCCGACAGGCAGCACCTCCGCACCCTGAGAGAGTATGACCGGCTCGTATTCCGGCGTGAGGAAGGCATACTTCATCAGCGGGAAATGTGCATCGAGCATGGCAGGTATGAGCAGAGTCTGCTTTTTCTTCTTCATGCCTCTTCCTCCTTCCGCAGGCTTTATCTGTATATTATATCTGTATATATTATACCATTTTCCGGTACATCAATCAATAGTCAGTAACGGCGGAAACGGGTAAAAAAAGAGACTGAGCGCAAGGCTCAGTCTTTTTTCCGTCCCCTGAGGGGATACAATTATATTTCGAAAGGGGTAGATTTATATGTTTTTCCGTCCCCTGAGGGGAATAAACCTTTTGTACTTTTGGAAGGTGGTGAATTCCATGACGTCCGTCCCCTGAGGGGATACAAATTTATATACGAAAGGACAATCATATATGCTTTTCCGTCCCCTGAGGGGAATAAACCTTTTGTACTTTTGAAAGGTGGTGAATACCATGACGTCCGTCCCCTGAGGGGAAATACAATTTTAAAACGAAAGGAGTTGATTGTATGCTTTTCCGTCCCCTGAGGGGGCTGAATGTATTTTATAGATTCATGGCGTTTAAAGATATAGCGTCCGTCCCCGTGCGGGGTATGCCTATATTATACCACGGCTGCGGAGGTATGTCAAGGGAGGCTTTCCGGCGCCTGTTCCGCCTCATTCCTCCTGTAATCCAGCCGCATCAGCGCCTTGCCGCCCGGCAGGGGAGTGGTCTCCTGCAATACCGGGGAATAGCCTGTCTCAGCCATGGCGGCCGTGAGCGCCTTTTCCTCCATCTGATGATGCACCTCGTCAAGCCTGTCGAAGGCGCGGATATAGGGCGAAGCGGATACCCAGTGCTCCTCGTCGGAGTTTATCTGTATCACGCAGGAAACGTACTCCGGGGCGGCCTGTCTGACGGCTCTCTGAAAGGCCTCATAGCCGATGTATTCCACAAGCAGGTCAGCTATGAGGAGACCGGCCTCCGGCAGCTTCTCCGCCTCGCTTACAAGGTCAAGGCACAGGCACTCCAGCACTCCGGCAAGGGCGGTATACCTCTCCGAGACCGCGCGGAGATAGTCCGCATTAATGTCCACGCCCCACACCCTGCGGAACCTGCCGGCATCGATGTGCTCAAGTCCGTTGCCTCCTGCGACTCCGAGAACTGCGGCGGTCTCCGCAGGAAAGGCGGCGAACTGCTCCTTCATTATGGCGCTGAGAGCCTGTAACTGCCGGACAGAATCAAGGCTCATGTGGTTTTCGTAGTCGGAGAGAGTTATCTCCTCCCATGGGTTCGGCATGGTGTACATCTCCTTCGTATTGCTGTTTCTGCATTCATTATACCATATAAGCGAAGCGCATATGGTATAATTGCCCGATTGCAGGGAGCAGATCTCTGATCTGCGTATCTGCAAGGGCTTCAGATCAATTATAATGAATGCTGTTGCATTCATTATATCATATCCGGCGGAGCTTTGCAATCACTCCGGCAGCCCCCCTGTAAATCGCCGTCACATCAGTCCATTCTCTTGACATTCAGGTCAATCTATGTTATAATAATTAAACGAAAGACAAAACTTAGAGACATATTTTAAAAAAGGGGTTGACAGGTGATGCGGAATTATGAAACGTTCAAGACGAACAGAGAGACCGTAACTGCGTCAGCCTGCAGAAATACCGTTCATACAGGCGCATTATGCCACTAAGGGGGCAGTGCGCCTTTTTTATGATGTCCCGTATCTCCGGTCGCCGTGCCGGAGGTATGAAAACAAACAGCGGCAGAAAAGGAGTGTTTTCAATGAACAAGATCATCAGAAAAACTGCAGCAGCGCTGCTGGCTGCGGCGCTTGTGGGAGGTGCCGTTCCGGCCGGATACAGCGGGTTCACGCTTAATGATACTGCTGTTACGGCAAGTGCAGCCGAGGCAAAGACTATCGCTGTGGGCGATGTATTCAATATAGGCGACAGCATCGATTTCGGAGACGGATGCTGGTACGTTTATGATTCAAACATTTTCAATGCCGGAAATGAAAAAGCACAAGGCATCCAGACGCTTATTTATAATACATACACTTCTACGAATGATGGTTCTGCCAACTTTCATGTATTTAGTATTGGCACCACTCTGATGATCCCCTCCGGGAATCCTGCACAGCCGACAGGTATCAGAGTCGTAAGCGGTGACGGTACACAATCACATCCCTTTATGTTTGATGTAACATACGATAACGCTCAGACAAGTATTATCGCTGTGGGCGATGTATTCAATATAGGCGACAGCATCGATTTCGGTGACGGAAGCTGGATCGTCTGGGATTCATACATTTATAATAACGGCAATAAAAAATTAGAAGGTGAACAGACGCTTGTTTATGGCGGATACACTGTTGCGACTGAGAGTACCGGCGGCTTTCATGCCTTAAATATTGGCACCACTCTGCTGATCCCCTCCGATAATCCTGTCCAGCCGACAGGTATCAGAGTCGTAAGCGGTGACGGCACGGAAAATTATCCCTTTGTGTTTGAATTAGTGTACGATGAGACTCAGATAAGTCCTATCGCAGTGGGTGATGTATTCAGATTAGGCGACAGCATTGATTTCGGAGACGGAAGCTGGATCGTCTGGGATTCAAACATTTATAATACCGGCAATAAACAATTAGAAGGTAAACAGACGCTTGTTTATGGCGGATACACTGTTGCGACTGAGAGTACCGGCGGCTTTCATGCCTTAAATATTGGTACCACTCTGCTGATACCCTCAGAGAATTCTGATGTACCGGTGGGTATCAAGGTCGTAAAAGGCGACGGCTCATTTTATGATCCCTTTATGTTTGATGTAACATACGAAACATCCGCTTCGTTCTCGACTGCCTCCCTGACACTGAAGGATGAGATAGGACTGAATTTCTTTGTAAGCGGTGCAGATGATACCAATTGGGAGGAATTCACTGTAAAGTTCAGCGGAAAATGCGACGAAGCCGGCAAGACAGTCCATCTCGGGACGAAAAACGGCCGTTTCTGTGCAACAGCACATCTCACGGCGAACAATATGGGCGCAGAGATAAGAGCAGAGCTTTACAAGGGTAATGAAAAGGTGCATGAGCTGACCTGTTCCGCATACAAGTATCTCAAGGCGCTCGAAGAAACCAATGATATGGCGGCGGCTACGCTGCTTTACGGCCTTGCTGCGGAGGATTATTTCAACGGTACCGACAATTCCGCAAAGATAGAGGAATTAGGCGTAAGGTTTGTGGGCGATGAAGAACACTTTAACGCTGAGAAGGTAAGAAGTATGTGTGCTCATTTTGAGACTGATGTCACAGCCCTGCCGGATGATATTAAGATATCTGCTGTTCTGAACGACAAGACCGCACTGAGACTGTATTCGGAATACGGCTCCAGAAACGGCGATTACGGCCGTTTTGACGAGATCACAGGTATCCTGCCGGCTCAGCTCATGGATGATCGTACACTGAATATCGGCGGAACGGAATACACATTCTCCCCCATGACCTGGTCATACCGTGCGCTCAGGAATCCCCTGAACGAAACTGATACAAAAACGCTGAATCTGGCAAAGGCTCTGGTCATCTACGGATATATGGCAATTCAGAAGTGGTAAGTTAAGAAATGATTTTTGGAGGTAAAGAAATGGAAAAGTACACAACACCTGAAATGGAGATAACGGCGTTCGATACCGAGGACGTTATCACAACAAGCGGTGAGGTCGAGGTAAGACCGGAATAACACAAAACAGGCAGCCCGTAATGGCTGCGCTGATATAGAAGTTTTATGCCATAGTACTTCTGATCCATAGTTAGAAATACTATGGCGTTTCTATTGACAGACCTTCTATACTGTGCTGTAATTTTTTACTGACAAAAAACGGGATTCAGAGGTAGCGTTATGACTGATAAGGAAATAAAGATCCAAAAGCTGATAGATCTTTGCAAAAATGATGAACCACTCGCTCTGCCATGTTGTGAGGAGTGCGTATTGGATTTATTCAACAGCTACTTTCACTTATGGTTACCGCAATGTTCAAATAGTGACGCCTTTGTGGACGATGTACTCAAAAAATATCCGAATCTTAGTGAAGCAGATATTGTACGTTTAAAAGAGTATCTATCAGCAGCAAACAGGTATCTTATGGATATATGCTGTGCTTTTGCCGGAATATACCAAAATTATGGTGGTATGTCACGGAAAGATTATGGGAAAGATCAAAAATACTGCGACATTTTGATCCATACTTGCTTGAAAAAGTATACCTGGCTCACAGAAGATTATCTTTATGAAAATCTTTATCAAATATGCAGACTATGTAATTGGTGATCCTGGTTTATATCAACACCCGAAAAAAATGCCCCGAAGCACGATAAAGTGCTTCGGGGCATAACTTCTATATGGGTATACGGCTGCCATATCGTATCACTCCCAGGTAAAGCAGATCATAGGATAATTATATCATACTGCGTTCAGAAGGTCGATCGACTGAAAAGAAAAAGAGCTGTTTTCAGTTATCGCAGAATATGCGATAACTCACTTCAACTTGGCGGTCGCACTGAGACTCGAACTCAGACATCAGGATTTCCCGATTACTCACAGTTTAGCAAACTGCTGCCTTACCAGTTAGGCTTATGCGACCTTTTATGAATATACAATTTGAATGATCTTCCGTAAGCGAAAGCAGACTGTCACTCTTGTACGGAGTGAGCGAGCCTGCGAGCGGCAGCGTGGCCGCCCGCAGGGGCTTCCTGCTTGGTGGGCAAGGCAGGAATCGAACCTGCGATGTTTACCGCAAGGGTGGCAGATTTACAGTCTGCTGCGTTCGCCAGCTACGCATACTTGCCCATATTTCGTCACCTATACACGGGTGACGATTATTATTTTATCTATCGGCACATCAAACATATCCGCCAGTATTATCAGGTTGTCGATAGTGGGAACGGCGTCTCCTCTCATCCACTTGAATATCGCTTGCGGCGTGTTGAAGCCGAATACTGTTTGTACATCAGCCACCTTGAGTCCTTTGCCTTTTATCAAAGCTCTGATGTTTGCGCCTGTTGCTATCATAT
>Ga0247608_10000855_pt1 | contig 45887 bp, 37 predicted proteins | sample 176DNAGHGlowgp2_FD_193490 | JGI IMG/M metagenome (GOLD analysis project Ga0247608, IMG submission 193490) | Sheep rumen microbial communities from Palmerston North, Manawatu-Wanganui, New Zealand - 1766 DNA GHGlow gp2 | ecosystem: Host-associated > Mammals > Digestive system > Stomach > Rumen ...
GCGTGTGGTGGTTCAAAATATTCGTGACAAGAAGGGCGACCGCTTCGACCAGTACAAGGAAGAGTTCGAGTACCTGATATCATCAGGTATTTCCTTGGCCGTTAATGCCATCTCCAACCCTCATTTCCCATTGAGTGAGTCACTCCAGAAAAACCTTCTGAAGCTTTATCTGAACGACGTGGGCCTCCTTACTGGCATACTCTATCGAAACAACATCCGTCCCGTTCTTGACGATATCCGGAGCATCAATCTCGGTTCCGTCTATGAGAATGTGGTGGCCCAGGAACTTCGCGCACATGGGCATAAGCTCTACTATTACGACAACCGCAAACAGGGCGAGGTGGACTATCTGGTTGACAACCACACCACGATGAGTGCCCACCCGATAGAGGTCAAGTCGGGCAAGGACTACACCGAACACAGTGCTCTCAACAATCTTCTGAAAGTTCCTGAGTACAATGTCCTTGCGGCCACTGTAATTTCCAACGAGCGCAAGGTCTATCAAGAAGGCAAAGTGACGTATATGCCCGTCTATTTCGTGATGTTTATGGAAGCTGATACACCTCAGACTGACGAATCAGAATATATTTTTTAAAGTATGATTAAGGACTATCAAAATAAAGACGTACTGGCTGAAATGAAGCGCCAGGTGAATGCTGCCGCCAAGATCAGCGACCGCGAGGCAAGAATCACATTTGTATTGATACACATGATTAGCGAGTATCACGTACTGGCTGAGCAATGTAACAAACCCGACGGTGAGAACAATCTCTTCAGGTTTATCTCGTGGTGCCTGAGCCGTTTCGCCGAAGAACTTGAAACGCCCTCCAATGAGGAGTTCAAGAACCCCATTGAGCTTTATAAGAAAGATCCAGAAATTAACCTGCTCGAACTCATCCGTTTCCGCACTCCGGCGAAGAATGCTGTAGAGAAGGGGCTTGACGAAAGCTTTGAGTGGCCCGATAATGTTCCCTACGAAGAGTGGGAAGAGGAAATCCTGCAGACGGCCTATGCAACGCTGTTCGGACTATACTTCTTTAATACCCCGGCCAAGGATTTGATGAAATGGCTGGGCAAGGACGAACGTAAGAACCTCCGTTTTGTGAATGCCATGAACCGTCACGAGACGGTGCTGAATGTCAGCACAGAGCGTACTAGACTGCGTGAAGCCGACGGGCCAATGCCTTGGACGAAGAAGCCCAAGCGGATGTATGTGAGCGACGAGGAATGTGCCAAGGGCGAGGAGCATGTAGCAGAATTACGTAGGAACTTCGTCGATGTGGTGGAAAAGCTGGCCACTGGCGATACGCTGCGCTTCTGCCGTGAGAAAGAAGAGACGGCCTTCGGTGTGTTCATGACGGGACTGTTCGCCATGATGATGCCTGGCAAAAACGTGAACCGCAAGGGTATGATCAGTTCACGCGATAATGCCAAGATGGTGTATCAGGCCGCCAAGAAGTCTCTGATGGGCGACAAGTTGGCCAACGACATTGTAACAGCAGCTGACGACAAGGCTGCTGCCGAGGTGTTCTACTGGGGCCTTATCGGTGGTGAACAAGGTGTTGCCAATGGCTCGATGCCAACAGGCATGGCCGATATGGACATCCGTCACAAACCTAAACGTAACAAGGGCATTCCCAATTAAGTATCTGAAGATATCTTGCCCACATAGCGCAGTAATAAAAGAAGTAGAATACCTCACGGTGTTCTACTCCTTGACTTTCGTGGTAAAATTTTAGCGTTCGCTATTTATTCGGTAGTCGGAAACCTGGCAGTTCAAAGACATAGTCCAAGAATAAGCAAGCAGACGCCCACGCGAATAAAAAAGGAGTCTCACGACTCATATGTCAGTTCTATTATGAATCCATTTATAACACCAAACAAACCATCCAACATGCCAAGCTAGCAATGCTGATTATGGCAACAATCATACCCAGACAGCCGCCAGCGCACCCCTTCTTATTACGAGCTTCTTCAAGCTGCCGTTCAAGGTCACGACTACGCTGCTGTTCTTTATCAAGAGCCTCTTTGTTCTGAGCCATCATCTTGTCAAACGTTTCCTTGTTTGACTTGGTAAGGTTCTCAATCTGTTTCTGAAGAGCCGCATTTTGTTTGATAGAGGCTTCCTGTTGTTGCTTTGATTGTGCCTGGATCTTAGCCAAAGCTTCGTCATTCTTCTTTTGCTGAGCTTCAAGGTTCTTTTTATTCTCCTCCTGCTGTTTCTGGAGGTTCTTGGCATTCTCCTCGTTCAGTTTCTTCAGGTTTTCGGCATTAGCTTTACGCTGTTCTTCTGCCTGTTTATTGAGTTTGGTGACCTGTTCAAGAAGTTCCTTATTCTTCTTGTTGGAATCATCAATCTGCTTTTGGTATTGCTTCTTGATCTGTTCAGTCAGAGCTGCCTGAGATTTGTTACGCTTTTCCGTGACAGTCTCTACAAGTTCAGAAAAGTACTGGCCAAGTCCTTGCGGGGTAGGAGTCCATTTGTCAGCGACTTGTCGAAGGAAGATTTTCTCTGGTTGGTGTCCAACTCCGGAAATAAAGGGAGTCTTTAAACCAACAACGGTTTCGATTACTTCGGGCTTATCCACATCAGTATTGGGGTCAATACCACCACCACGAACTATTGCAATCGCATGAAAGCCCTTAGCGTCGAGTTCTTTTAGTTTGGCGCATAATACCTTTGTCTGGGTAAATGTCACGGGCTCCTCATAAAAATCTATAGATGCCCTTGCTGCTCGTATACCATCCTCGAAATCACCTTTCGTTTTTGTGGTTGCAGCTAAAACTAGGGCTATCTGTGGCCTGGTCTCGGCAAACAATAACGACTCCAATACTGCATCGACGTTGTGAAATCCCTTTTCGACCTTACGTTGGCGGTATTCAATTCGTTTAACCTCGTTCTCGTCAATGACTTGTTCCTTGACAATTTCCACACGAGAGACATTAAGCTCCAGCTTGATTTCACTCTTTGAGGTTATCCTTCGGCCTAACGTGCCCAGAATATCAACAAGATTTCCTGCCGTCAACTCTTTGCGCTGGGCTTCTGTAATCCTGATAGGAAGTTCAACTGGAGAGTTTTCATCACGGAGTGCATCGTAGTACACCCCATTATAGGCAACACCATTCCCTTTCAGGAATAAACCTCTAATACAGACAATCTTTCCACTTGCCTTATTGTTCTGTTGGGCAAGTATATCATTGAAGATTGCAATAATCTCCGATGGCTGATATTGTTGGACTGTTATATTTGCCATATTTTCAAATTATTAGGTGCAAATATACAAAAATATCATCAAAAATTGGCAAATTCTTCATTTTTTTGACCACAGAATAGATATTTTTCTAATTTTGGAATGATTTTTTCCAAAAAATGACTATATTTGCACCTATTATAAATAAGGTATGTAATATGGAAACTAAAGACCTGAATAGACTGAAGGTTGTTCTGGCGGAGAAGAAACGTACGAACAAGTGGCTTGCTGAGCAGCTCGGCAAGGATCCTGCCACTATCTCTAAATGGTGTACCAACAGTGCTCAACCAAGTATAGAGAATCTCATTGATATTGCAAGGTGCTTGGAGGTCAATGTAAATGAACTCTTAAGAGTATAGTTATTTGTTGGTAGATGAATTGAAATTGATAGAGCATGCCAGTAGATAAACAAGTGTTATTACGTTATCAAGTTCTGAACAAATGTTTCAGAAACAGATATAGAGAATACACCATCGACGACCTTGTTGATGAGTGTAATAAGGCATTACGCAGAATAGACAAGCCCGACGTGTCTAAACGTACGATACAAAATGATATCAACACATTGGAAGCTGACTATCATATTGTTCTTAATGAAGGTCTTCGCCAAGGTCGTAAACGCATCTACCGCTATGCCGATACGAACTATACAATACCTCTCTATCGCATGAATGACGAAGAAAGGAATAAGATAGAAGATGCTATCTATGTTTTAAGGCAATTTGAAGGCGAACCATTATACGATTGGGTACGCACTATCTTAATGCAAATTGAAGGTGGCATATTTGATGAGGACGCGTCACCGGTCGTCTCATTCCAGTCAAATCTCGACTTAAGAGGCCTTGAACATTTCAGTAAACTATTACAGGCAATCCTAAATAAACGTGTTCTAAAGTTAAAATATACTCCTTATGGAAAATCTCAGATAACAGCTACTGTTTATCCGTATTTCCTTAAGGAATACAATGATCGGTGGTACTTAATTGCTTATGTTAAAGGCTACGGTTCATATGCTCACTATGCACTTGATCGCATTGATGACTTTGAAGAAGTGGCTGTTACTTATAAAAAGGCGGATATTGAGTTTGATGAGTATTTTGATGATGTAATTGGTGTGACGGTGCCAGAGAAAGCATCAGAAGATATAGTTCTGAGGATTAGCAAGCCTCGATTTGAGTACATCCGTACCAAACCGCTCCATCTCTCACAGCGCATCGTAGAAGAAAACGATAATTTTGCTATTATCAATATCAACGTGAAAGTGAATAAAGAGTTAGAGGCTTTGGTTTTGTCATTTGGGAATGACATAGATGTTTTGGCTCCCGAGTTTTTTAGGGAACAAGTTGCAAACAAGATTCGCTCAATGAATCAAAAATATTTGAGCGATGCAGAAAACCTGCACACATAGGCAGTAATTTTGCAGCCGTTATTTGATAGTTTTTATTTAATCGGTTTTTATATGCAGAATACAAAGCAGATTACGAGTGCAGAGAATGTTATCAACATGGTATGGGACAACATGAACCGTGTAAGGGGTATTATTTCGATTGGAGAAATGTTCACCTCTACATTAGCCGTGCTCTATGCTTTTCATAAAGGATATACTATAATTGCGTATGACAATTACCATCGTATAGAGTTTCAGCTCAATGATGATAATCTTTATCGTGATCTTGCGAATCTTGTGCCTAATGATAGGCGTTTGTATAGAGCATTGGGGAAGCTGACCGAGGAACTTTCCTATATCGGTCGTGACGAGTTTAATTCTGTATACGTAGATGTCCTCAAAGGCCTGTTCGATTTGCTATCTTCTACTTCTGGCCGTGAAGGTGGAGATTTCTATACTCCTTCGACAATTACGAAACTGATGGCATACATTGTTGACAAGGAACAGTGTAATGATGTTTTTGATCCTTTTTGTGGCACAGCATCCATAGTTCACGAGTTGTCACAATTTGGAGGATTACCTCTTTTTACTGGTCAGGAAATAGTTTATAAAACGTCAATCTATGCCCGAGTAAATGCAGAAGCATTGTATGAACATGATGTGTGTATTTCAAACGTTAATTCTATTACTAAATGGGACGATTGTTCTTATGATGCAGTGGTTTCTTGTCCCCCAATGGGACTGAGACTCACACAAGAGCAATTGTATCAGGCAAGACACGCTACGCCAGATTGTCCTTGTAGGAGTTATGAGGAAATTATACTTACTCGTCCATTTTATTGCAATCATGCAAAACTGACGATTACACTCCTTTCAACAGGTTTCTGTTATAGAGGAAATCGAGATTATGAATTGCGCCGAGATTTGATAGAAAAGAATCTCGTAGATACGATTATTGCCCTTCCTGCCAACATCCTTTATGGTACAAGCATGTCAAGTATTTTATTGGTATGCAAAAAATGGCGTAATCAAGAAGAACCGATTAAGTTCATTCATGCAGAGGATTATTATCTTGGCGACCGTGGAAAGCGGACTTTCGATTATGATCGTTTTATAGAAATGATTAAGGGAGATGCGCGTGATGTTGTAAACGTGTCTCTAAATGATATTCGTCAATACGATTATAATCTCAACCCATCACTTTATTACAAGATGGATCTTGACCTTAAAGAAGGGCAAAAAGTTATTCGGATTGAAGAACTGGTCTCTCCGGTAGAGGGTGAACGCATTCCAGTTGCTGATGTAAGGAACTCTGTTTCCATCAATAATCTCGGTAGAGACTTTATTGAGGTACTGCTAAACGATGGTAAGTCATCAACATTGTCAGAAACCAGGCGTAATATAACCTATCGTAAAATCAATGCTTCAGAAGGGAAGTATTTGTTTGCCTCCTCAAATGCGGGGGAAGGTCGATATGGTATTCATACCTCTGCCAAGGGATTTGTATATCCAGCCGATATCAAAGTCTATAAGGTAAATGAGGATCTTGTCACTCCAGAATATCTGGCATATGCCTTAATCAACCACAAGGCGATAAGTAAAGGACGTATGCCGTTGTCTGGCTATATGAAACTTCCTGTTGTAATTGACAGTTTAAAGAGTCAGAATGATATTGTTGCAAGAATTAAGCAACAATATGCTAATTATACGAGGGAGGAACAAGAGGCTGATGCCAAACGACTTGGTGTCAAGCAGAATATATCTGACATGGAGCACATGTTAGGTACACCTAAAATGAAAATCGATAGTATTATCGAAGATTTAGGAGATTTTATGCCTTCACAGGATGATTATCAAGAGGTCGTAAAGGCACTTAAAGATAACGTGGATTACATGTTTCGTTTGATACATTTTAATAATGCATCTATCAGTACAGAAACTCTTAACGTAACCCCAAATAATATACAGGCTTATTTGGAGCAATATGCGAAAGCATGGTCAAATTATGGTGGCAATTATTTTGCTTTATCCATAACGAATGATTTGAGTTCAGATGTCGTTCTCGACTTTGACAAATTGTTATTTACGGTTATGTTTGATTCCATTTTAAGTAATGCCGTTCGTCATGGGTTCAAGAAACTCAAAGATTTTACTCCTTATAATCGTGTGGAGATTGGAGTATCTGCCGAGCAATATAACGGCAAACCGTATGTGGTTTTCCGAATCTCTAATAATGGTAATCCTATGAGTAGTAATTTTACTCTTAAAGATTATATTACAAGGGGTCGATATTCTGCTACTTCTGGCCGCTCTGGTCTTGGAGGGCACCATGTGTACCAAATTACCAAAGCCCATAACGGGTTTCTCTATCTGGATTCTAATAAAGTCTGGAACATGGTAGTCGAAGTTCTAATACCCATTAATAACATTGAATTGGATAATTTAATTGAATATGAGCATGAATGTATATAATATCATTTGGGCAGATGACGAAATAGATGACTTCCTCGATGAGCGTTATGAAAGCCGACTACTTAGAAAGGGCTTCAAGGTCATTGGAAAGGCTCATAATGGAGAAGAACTTGAAGAACGTCTAAAAAACACATCTTTTATTGATGCTGTTATTGTAGATGCAAACTTTAATGAGTCATCCAATAGTGTTGAAAACGAAAGAGAAGTTTCTGGTCTGGATTATGCGCGTAATCTTTATCGGCATGTAGTCAAATACTCTATACCGTTCTTTCTATATACTGGCCGAACTGACGAACTTCTTCAAGAAATAGCAAAAAAGGAGAGACCCAATCTCTTGAAAGATTTTCGTCGGAGGGAAAATTGGTTTAGTAAAACTCTTAATGAACGAGACGAAATGCTCGAAGCCATAAAGAATGAGGTTGAAAGAAGAAACACTCCTGAATTTCGCATTCATAACAAGTATGCAAGGGAATTTGAAGCAGCTGAACTAATAGATGAAGCTACTGAAAATCTCCAGCGAGGCCTTCTTTATTTATATGAAGGGGATAATTGGAAAAATGTACAAGACTACTTTAACCCTTCAAGAAAGATCGTAGAAAGAATAATGAAGAAATGTAAAGAGAAAAATTTGCTGCCTGCAAAACTATCGCTGAACGACGCATCAAGAATGTTTTCGGGCATAGATTGTGGTTGCAAGTTCAAGAAAAACATAATGCCCAAACCCCTTGCAGAATCACTCTTTTATTTCCTAAAAATTACACAGGACGGTTCTCACGATGATATGGATATGTCTTTAGGTGTTGATGAATATGTTAGGGAAACAAAAAATATTAACCTATATAGAACAATCCTTTATATTGCAATGGATTTGCTATTATGGTATGAGTCAATTTCTAAACACAATTGGGACGAAGAAGAGCAAATATGGGAATACAATTTCATTTATACAGGTGAAGTTTCTCAACTAGGCAAATATACTCTTTACACTGGCAAATATGAATTAGCTTCGAGAGATACAGCCTTAAAAGCAGGGGATATAGTCGGAATAATAAAGAGTGAAAAAAAACAGTATCCCAAAGGGACATTGACTGAATATGTGAAGAATGGTAACTATAAGATAATTTCTTGAATTATGAAGAAAACCTGCATAGTAAGACATTAATTTTGCACTCGTAAACAAAAAAGATTAAGATATGGTAAGAACCTACAAATATCAGAGTATCAAGAACAGTATCGCAAAGATGAGTGTTGAGTCATTGATTGAAGAATTCAATGCCCTAGTTGGCAAGCGTTACTGGACATCTGCCCGTGCTGCTCACGATGCAGCTCTAATTGACTCACTTGTGAAGAAAGGAGTTGATGTATCTGCTATTTATGATGGCCGGGCAATATCTTTCTGCAGTGCTATAGCATTGGATGATACACGTACAAAAATAGTTTTAATAAATTGATATGATAGTAAACGGTATTAACATAGAGATTGAGCGCAAGCCCATTAAAAACCTGCATTTGGCGGTATATCCTCCAGATGGCAGAGTTCATGTCTCTGCTCCAGAATCCTACACTGATGAACGGATAAAACTTTTTGTTCTCAAAAAATGGGTTTGGATCATACAGAAGAGAAAGGACACTATGTCATATACCATTCAAGATGAACGTGAATACATCTCTGGCGAAGCCCACTTCTATAAGGGTGAGCTTTATCGATTGAAAGTCATCAGAGACAATACTTGCAGTCATCATGTAGAATTGCAGGGAGACTATATTAATGTGTACGTTTATGAGCGTACCACCAAGGATAATATAGCAAATGTCCTTTGGGACTGGTATAAGGAGCAGGTGACCCCAACTATTGGGTTATATGTGGCAAAATGGGAAAAACTCCTTAATGTCAAAGTCGCAGAATGGACAATTCAGCAGATGCAATCAAGTTGGGGTAAATGCCACAAAGATACGGGCAAGATAATGTTTAATCTGCAATTGGCAAAGAAACCTCTGAACTGCATTGAATATGTGGTAGCCCATGAGCTCATTCACCTCATAGAGCAGAACCACACTGACAAATTTCGACATATCCTTGGAACATATCTTCCTGGATGGCAAAAGATAAAAGAACAGTTAAACGAATTTCCACTATAAGACTATGGCTACGTATCAAGAACAAAGGGAAAGAGAATACCAAAACAAGCTCGTCAAGAGGTTCCAAGACGAACTTGGCTATAAGTATCTTGGCAACTGGCAGTATGCTAAGGGTGAAACCGTCAACAGTTTGGGCAAACAGAACTCGCCCATTCTTGATGTAGAAGTGCGTCGGTTCTTAAAAGACCAGAAAAAGGAGGACGGAAAAACTCCCAAATACACCGAAAGGCAAATTGAAGATGTTCTTTTTCAACTGAAAAGTAAAGCTCGCCTTGGAAATGCCAAGATGAGCAGTCTTGTTCAGTGCAATACAGACTTGTATGACACCTTTATGATGGGCATCAAATCACAGCCAGACCCAGAATCGAACCATGAGGACGTGATGCTATTTGATTTTGAGGACTTCACCAACAATAACTTTGCTATAGCCGAAGAAGTCAGTTACATTGACCCATTGTTAGGAAAGAATAAGCGTCCTGACATCGTTGTCTATGTCAACGGCATCGCCTTGGCGGTCATAGAACTAAAACGTAGCCTTGTCAACTATGAGGAAGGCATCAAGCAGCACCTGTCCAATGAGCGTGATTTCATCCCATCCTTCTTCACCACGACGCAGTTTACCATTGCGTCCAATGATGGTGTGGAGTTCCGTTATGGAACTATTGGCACACCGTTGAAGTTCTGGTGCAGGTGGAAACGTGACACCAACAAACTTGGTGATGTGCTGACAGAGCAGGAATCATATAGCATGTTCTTCAATAAAAAGAACTTCATGTTCTTCTTCCGCTATGGTGTTTTGAACGACGGTGGAATCAAGAAAGTCCTACGTCCACATCAGATATATGCCATCAAAGCTGCAGCTGCTCGTATGCCGAAGAAGGAAAGTGGTGTCATCTGGCATTCACAAGGTTCTGGCAAGAGTCTGACGATGGTTGCCTTGGCATCATACATACGCCGTAACTTTGAAAATCCCCGTGTCGTTGTTATTACAGACCGCAAGGAACTTGACTTACAGTTGACAGGGACCTTCATTAAGGGAGGAAATACACTACACCAAGCAACTTCCGGCAGCGACCTTCTTGATACGCTCAATCAGGGCGAAGAATGGCTTATCTGCTCACTTATACACAAGTTCGGAGCTAACAGTCAAGAGGAAGAAGCGGAGAAAGACGAATCAGGCACAAAGATAAGTCTGGATGAATATCTCAATGAATTGCAAACCATCATCGCACAGAAATATGGTAATAACTTCAGCGTGAAGGGCGATAACATCTTTGTCTTCGTAGATGAATGCCACCGTACACAAAGTGGACGCTTGCATGAAGCTATGCGAGCTATCATGGGCAAGGAAATTATGTTAATCGGCTTTACGGGCACACCACTATTGAAGAAAGACAAAGGAGACCTGTACAATGCAATCAAGAGTATGTCAGAGCTCACCTTTGGGCCATACATTCATAAATATCTGCACAAACAGGCAGTAGAAGACAAGGTTATCCTCGACCTGCAATATGAATATCGCAATGTTGAGCAACAGCTCACCAACAAGGCAAAGGTTGACCAAAAACTGGCGGCATTAACAGCCGGACGTGAATTGACCGAAGAACAACGTAAGATGGTTGAAGATCGCTGGACAACCTTGGAAAAAGTCTATTCCACAAAGGAACGCATCGAACGTATCGGTTACAGCATCCTTGATGATGTTGGCTTTGGTTTATTGCAACATGACTGGAGCAATGCCATGTTGATAGCTGGTTCCATTTATCAGGCTTACAGATATTACAAATTCTTTACCCAAGATAGTAGCAATACCACATTGAGAGGGCGTGTAGCCGTGGTAACGAGCTACGATCCTATGGATAGCGATATTGCCAACGATTCGGCTGACACCAGCAAGGAAACGGAGGCTAAATTCAAGTATGATTGGGCAAAGCAATCGTTTAAGGATGCTGGTGATTGTATAAATAATGCCGATGATTACGAGAAGTGGGCTAAAAACCTCTTCATCAAGCGACCTGCTCAAATGAAGTTACTCATTGTTGTGAACAAGTTGCTCACAGGCTTCGATGCTCCATGTGCTACCATTCTTTATATCGACAATGATATAAAAGACCATACTTTGTTCCAAGCCGTATGCCGTGTGAATCGTCTTGGTGAAGACATCAAAGATGAAGAGGGTAATGTGATTGTTAAAACGCATAAGGAATTTGGGCGTATTATAAGTTTCAAGAATCTGTTCGACAGCATTGAGGATGCCGTTGTGAAGTTCAACGATGGTGAAGGTTTCTCTGGTCTTGATGATGTCGATGTAGAAGGACTGCTTGATAGTGCTGTCAACAAGTGCAAGGAAAAGTTGCGTGCTGCTACTGATGCCTATGAAGGCCTGAAAGGTATATGGGAGAGCAAGGGGCTGACAGAACTGGAGCCGCTCACGGATTATTATGTGAAGGAGATTGATGGTGAAAACTCTGCACAGGCACGCCGCAATGTTATGTACAGTATAACAGGTCAGATGGTTACTGCCTACAATAATATGTCTGACTATTTCTGCCAAACAGACTTTACGTCAGAGCAGATAGAACACTTTGCTTCACTCTCTCGCGAGGCTGGAACTATACAACGCAAGGTGCGTCAGAAGTCAGGTGATGACTTTGACCCACGTACACTTGACCCCGATATGCGTCAACTTCTTGATCAGCATATCCGCGCTGAAGATGCAGAAACTTTGGTTGAAGCTACAGCCGACTTCTCCTTTCTCGACCTAATCAACGATAGAACTGATGCTGAGAAAGCGGCTGATGAAGCCATCCGTGCAGCTGGAGGCAATGCCAATGGTGCAGCCGAAGTCATTGAAGGTAAGGCTCGTCGTGTCAATACAGACTGGAACAGCGGTGACGAAGAAGAGCAAAAGGCTTTCAGCGAGAAGTTACAGGCCTTGCTTGACAAATTAAAGGAAAGCAATGCTTCAGCCAAAGAAAGAATCAAGGCTCTCATTGAGCATATAAAAGCCATCAAGCATGGCAGTGAGGCTCCCGAAGGGCTTAACAACAAGCGTAGTAAGGCTCTTTGGAACAACCGTGCAGCATGGAATGCTCCAGAAGACAAGGATGAAGTGATAGAAATCATAAAAAAGATAGATGATTTCATCTATCGCAATGCAGGAGCAAATTGGCAAGATCCCGACAGCAATGCCAGTTGGGATTTGCGTGATGATCTGCAGGCTATGTTCCCATCATTAAGTGAGCAAGACATATACGAAATTTATCGTCTTGCTTCTCAAAACTCATAATAGATATTTATAATTCAACAATATGGCAATTAAGAAATCACAGTTATACAGCGCATTATGGGAGTCATGCAACGCACTTCGCGGCTCCATGGATGCTAGTCAATACAAGGACTACGTGTTAATAGTCCTCTTCGTAAGATATCTCTCTGACAAGGCTGGACAGCCGGGCTTTCGCCTGAGAGTCCCAGAAGGGTGCAGTTTCAAGGACTTCGTAGCCCTGAAGCAGGATGATAAGATTGGCGAGAAGATGAACACCAAACTGGAAGCCATCAAGGAACTGAATGCCCGACAGATTGGTGACTTGGCTCTGCCCAACTTCAATGACCCAACTAAGCTGGGAAGTGGTCGCACAATGGTTGATACCCTGTCACGACTTATCGGCGTGTTTGAGAACGATGCTCTTGACTTCTCACACAACCGTGCAGCCGATGATGACCTTCTGGGCGATGCCTACGAATATCTGATGAAAAATTTTGCTGCCGAAAGCGGTAAGAGCAAAGGACAATTCTATACTCCTGCAGAAGTAAGCCGAGTGATAGCAAAAGTGCTTCGTATTGATGAACTCGACCGAGCAGAGCATACCATCTATGACCCGACATGTGGCTCAGGTTCGTTGTTGCTTCGTGCCTTGGCAGAAGCCAGCAATCCAAGAGTATCTATCTTCGGACAGGAGAAAGACAGCAGTACAGCAGCATTGGCAAAGCTGAATATGCTGCTTCACGGTATCAGTAGTGCCGACATAAAGGTGGGTGACACCTTAGCCGACCCACAGTTCAAGCAATATGGCATGGTCAGCACCTTCGATGTGTGCGTGGCTAATCCTCCTTTCTCTATGAAGAACTGGCTGGCATCAGGCATGGAGAACGACCAGTATAACCGCTGGACTGCCAACCTCTTGCCACCTGCCAAGTGTGGTGACTATGCTTTCTTGCTTCACCTCATTTCTTCAATGAAAGCCGATGAAGGGCGTGGTGCTTGTATCCTGCCCCATGGAGTACTGTTCCGTGGCAATGCTGAATACGACATCCGCAAGCATGTCGTCAAGCAGCATTATATTAAGGGTATCATCGGACTGCCGCCAAATATCTTCTTTGGTACAGGTATTCCGGCTTCCATTATAATCATTGACAAGAAGAACAAAGATAGCCGTAAGGGTATCTTCTTCATTGATGCGAAGGATGGCTTCAAGAAAGACGGTGCAAAGAACCGTTTACGCGAGCAGGACATCAAACGTATTGTGGATGCCTGGGATGCGCAGAAGCCTATCGATCATTACTGCCGCTTGGTTGAATGGGAAGAGATTGAGCGTAACGACTATAATCTGAACATTCCTCGATATATTCAGCCGAAGGACACCGAGATACAGCATGACATTGAGGCGCATCTACATGGTGGGCTTCCTGCCTATGATGTGGATGGAATGCAGGAATATTGGAAAGCCTGTCCTTCATTGAAAGCCGTTCTTTTCGAGTCCAACGGCAATGGCTATTATACTCTAAAGCCAGCGAAATCAGATATTGCTCATACCATAGATAATAATCAGTCATATATTAACCAAAATGGTGATTTCTCTTATATCCTTGGTCAATGGGGGTTTGAGGTCATGCCCAAAATGAAAAGTATTGGTCAGGGCGCACGTCCCAAAGAACTGATTACCGATTGGTCGGAATTACTTCTTAATTATGTGAAGGAGCGAAGCGGACTGGTTGATGCCTACGAAGTGTATGATGTATTGCTCAACTATTGGGCTGACGTAATGCAGGATGACTGCTACATGATTGCCAACGACGGATGGACATATCCCGAAGTGCGTGCTGTAAAGTCCGCCAAGGGCAAGGACAAGGCTATCATGTACGACGAGATAGTTTGTGACTTGTTGCCTGTTAATATTCTCTTGAATGAATACTTCACGAAAGAGACAGATGTAATAGCCGACTTGTCAGCACAGATAGAACAGAAACAAGCCGCATTGGATGAACTGCTTGAAGTTGCAGGTGATGATGAGGACGAACAAAACGAGGTGAAGAAGTCGGCTGAATACAAGAAAATCGACAAGGAGAAGTCTGCTCTTAACAAAACCCTAAAAGAGAAGCGCACAGACCTTACCGATGCTGTAGTAAAGAAGTATGCAGCCCTGAAAGAGGACGAAATCAAAATGCTTGTGGTGGAGCGCAAATGGCTGACAAGCGTAGTGAATGGTTGTGAGGCATTGATGCAGAACGTTACCCACCAGATAGCAAGCGATGTTACCGCCCTTGCAGAGCGTTACGAAACCACATTGAACGACACCGAAGCTCATGTCAAAAACTTAGAGCAACAGGTGCTTCTGTCGCTAAAAGAAATGGGATTCAATCTTTAATACCTTCTGGCTTATGATAGAAACAAGATTCAAAGATACGGAGGTCGGAAGGATTCCTGAGGATTGGGAGCTGGATAAACTCATAGATAAGTTTGAGTTTAGGTCTAACAATACCCTTTCAAGGGATGCTCTTTCAGACTCTGGAACTATACAAGATGTTCATTATGGTGATGTCCTCATTAAATATGGTTCTCACCTTGATGTTCAAAAGGACGAAGTTCCATATATTTCAGATAAGAATTATAGAGCATCTGTTTATATCTCAGATGGCGATGTTATTATGGCAGATACGGCTGAAGACGAGACCGTAGGCAAAGCTACTGAAGTTATAAACGTCGGGCATCATCAATTGGTATCGGGTTTACACACCATGTGGTTACATCCAATAATGCGAGAAAGGTATGCCTTGGGGTATCTTGGGTATGCTTTTAATGCAAGCGTTTATCACAACCAACTTTTGCCTTTGATGCAAGGGACAAAGGTAACCTCGGTGTCTAAAACAGCTGTTAAAGAAACCTCAATACTTGTTCCCCCTAAAAACGAGCAGAGACGTATAGCCACAGCACTTTCGACTATCGATGCGCTAATATCTGAATTGGGCAAACTGATAGAGAAGAAACAGATTATAAAGCAAGGCGCTATGCAAAAATTGCTTTTGGGGAAAAATCGTTTGAAGGGATATGCTAAATCCTCGAATTACAAGCAATCAGCTATAGGATATATTCCTATAGATTGGAGTGCTTGCCCTATTAAGAACTGCACAGATGTTGTTACTGGTGCTACTCCATCAACATCTATTCCTGAATATTGGAAAAATGGGACAATAAGATGGATGAGTTCTGGAGAATTGAATAATAAATATATCTATGATGTACAAGGTAGAATAACAAACAGAGGATATGACAATTCTGGAACACATATGATTCCTAAGTATTGTGTTCTGATAGGACTTGCTGGTCAAGGAAAAACAAGAGGTACTGCCGCATACAATTTGGTAGAGTTGTGTACCAATCAATCTATTGCGGCCATTTTACCAAACAACAAGCTGTTTGACTCACTCTATTTGTATTATTACATGGATTCTCAATACAAACAATTGAGAGAATTGTCTGCTGGTGATGGGGGACGCGGAGGATTAAATAAGAAATTGCTTCTCAATTTTGTTATTCCACTTCCACCTATTGACGAACAAACAGCCATAGCCTCTGTACTTTCTTCAATGGATAAAGAAATATCTACTCTTGAAGTGAAACGAGACAAGTATGTTGCTATCAAGGCTGGTATGATGCAACAGTTACTAACAGGTAAAATCAGATTGGTAGATAACAAGTGATTAACGAACGAACATGAAGCAACTAGGTAAATTAAAAAAGATAGAAGACCTTCGCTCCATCTGGAAGCATGAAGCGAAGGACTTCACACCTTGGCTTGCAGAGGAAGAGAATCTTTCTATGCTTAGCGAGGCCATTGGTATTGACATAGTTCTTGAAGAACAGGAGTCTAATGTAGGTGAATTCAGCGTAGATATCTTCGCCACAGAAGAAAGTACAGGCAGAAAGATTATAATAGAAAACCAGTTGGAAGATACCAATCACGACCATCTGGGTAAGATAATCACCTATGCTTCAGGCAAAGATGCAGAGGTCATCATCTGGATTGTTAAGCGTGCTCGCGACGAACATAAACAGGCAATAGAGTGGCTTAATAATCATACCGATGACAAATGTGCATTCTTCTTAATAGAGATAGAACTATGGCGTATTGGCAACTCAGATCCTGCAGTAAAATTCAATATTGTTGAGCGTCCTAATGACTGGGCAAAGAGCATGAAGAAATCTTCATCTCTTACACAGGGAGGTGCATTAAAGTTAGATTTTTGGCAACAGTTCATCGAATACAATCAATCAAACAGTGGTGTTTATGCCAAGTCAATGCCCACATCTGATGCTTGGATAGGCAAATCCATCAAAGGCATACCTGGAACAACGGTTAATCTCGTTGTCACCAAAGGCAACTGTCGTGTAGAGGCATACATCAATTCCGGTAGTCAGGAGAAAAACAAGTCTATTTTCGATACACTTTATTCCGTCAAGGAAACAATAGAAAAGGAATATGGTGTTCCTCTTATATGGCAGCGCCTCGATGATAAAGTTACATGTCGTATCTACGAAGACCGCCCTTGGTCATATACCAATGAAGATGACCGTCATAAGATCTTTGAATTCTTCTGTGATGCAACGAACCGAATGCTTATATCTTTCGGGGTTCATGCAAATCTGTTTAAAAGTAGATAATATTTCTAGCTATGTCATTTAGAATTGAACAATTAGGTCAGTTGATGAGCAATAAGAACTTTACAGGAGTTTTTAGGCACATCAATAAGCTGAACGAAAAAGAAATATCGGAAGCACGTAAGTTCATTGCTAATTATTTCGATAAAAACACAAAAATTAAAGCTGATGATTTCTGGCATTTTGCTGCAGTTATATCAACCGCTAACTGGTTATTATTCAGAGATGCAATTGTTGAAAACAGAGCTCGATTTGAATTAAGAGCGAATCCGTCTATTTCTATCAAATCATATTTTAAAGAGCTTCTTAAATCCTTTGCTGATAATGATGAAAACATTGTTGATATACATGCTATTCTTTCTAAATATAGGGATCTCGTGGATAAGGGCTGCTTGTATATCCTTTATAATAGAACTCGTGAATTCTTGTGGCCAGATGCATATTCAATACTTTGCGAAGGAGCGGGTTTAAGCTTTTCTGATTATAAGAAAATCCTTTTAAGAGACAAGACAATTTGCTCTCTTTTCGAATATGCGAATATCCTAGTAACTGCGGAGTTTAAAGGGAAAGACGGCAAATATGCAAGACTTACTTCAGCACGTATTCTTGAACGTGCGAATGAATTAGGTGACTCTCCTGAAGAGCGTATGATAAAAGATACGCTTATGGTGTATTGTAATCGTGATATGGAGAGCGAAGCATGTGATTTCCTTTGTAAAGGCGATTTTAAAGCGTTTAAAGCATGTTTTTATAACAATTATCGTGAAAAAAGAGGGAAGAATAAACTAGCCAACAAATCTAATTCTGCAAATAAAGATGGGTTAGGTAATCATACATTTGACCTATCATCTGTCACGGTTGAAGGTTTTCCTCTGAGGATTATAGCATACAAAGATGGCCATATGGCTTTGAGTGAACCATTTGATAATTTCAAAGCAGGAATAGTGTATCCTCAAAATGTAACACTTAGAGGCCAAGCCTTACCATACGATACTGCATGCAAAGAAATAAGAGTCATTTTTGAATCAGAACAAAAGGTAGGATTTAGAGTTATAGATACCATTGTTAAAGATGGGGACAGTTTTGCTGTTCTAGGACTGGATTTCAAACAACTGATGAGAAAGATAGACCTAGATTTGTTTAAAGGTTTAAGATCAGATGGCATTTATCCGATTGAAATAATATCAAGTGGCCAGAACTTTAAGAAAGTAAAAATTCAAACCACCAACCTTCATGGTTATTTGAGCAATGAAGATTATAGAAAATTTGTTGCCGATGACGAGGAAAACATTACAGCTCCTGTAGCAGTAATGCCACAAAATGAAAATTCTCCTATCTTTTTTGGCTCTAAGCCAGAACACCATATAAAAATAAATCGCGAAGCAGAAAAGCTCCTCAAACAGAGATACAAAAACCTATTTAATAATCTGGAATTAAGATACATTAAGCCAGAGGATAAAAGCCTCATTGACTTGATGTTGACTGATTATCCTTCTTTTGGACTTGATGCAAAGCGCATGGATATCATCGAAGAACAAGACATCCTTTGCAAATTCGATGATAGCTCTTTTGATGCATCTGAAAGAAAACGTGATTTGCAGGCAATTCTGGATGGCAGTAATTTTTGGGTAACTCCCAAAACGTATCATGGTACAGACTATCTCATCATATTCAATCAAAATTCTGTTGTTTTAGAAATTGAGGTAAGGGATTATTCTTTCTATTTAAAGACTTTATATGATGCCAAAGTGGATAGTACCGGACAAAAAATCTTAGACAATGCAAAATACACGTACCTCAAAATAAAGGGAAGCAAAATCCGTCTGTTTGGTACATACGATACGATTCCAACTGATTATAACGCCAAATGGAACTATACATATATCTCACGATTAGCTTATTATTTTGAAATAAAAAACAAGCTGCAGATCCGTGTAGAGACCTCTTTAGAAAATACTGCAAAAGATTTTAAGAATCAAGCCCTCTATCTGAAATATCAAATAGATAAAGAAATTGAAAAGAGACACATTTCTTTGTATTTTTCTCCTCAAAGGCTAAGAACTGTTTCGGGAGATTGGCAAGACGAAGCTGTTTCACTAATGATTGATATGTCTTCAACAGAATACATCCAATTGATGGGTTTCGCCGAAGATGATGAATCGTTAGAAGATGAGATAAGTGTAAACACAATAGTTGATGATAAAATAAAAGACCACTGTAGGCTGACGATCAACGTAGATGGAGAATATATTCTAAAATTCCTTGGTTCGCATAAAAATTGTGCTGATTATTTAAAGACTGGTGTGACATTGCAAGGCGATGCCAACATAGAACATCTAAAAATGCAATCATATGCCATAAAGGATTTTACACGAGAGGACACCCTTTTCCGTGACCTTATCGGAGATAATATTTCCATTCCAGATTGGCACAAGTATGATAATCTAAAGTTCTTCAATAAACAATTCGACAAGGTTGAAGCAGGGAACAACCAACCAGAGGCTGTGAAAAAAGCACTTGCACTTGAACATAAAGGTGTACTGCTTATTCAAGGTCCTCCAGGAACAGGTAAAACTACAACCATTGTAGAAATTGTTCGTCAGCTTATTCTTCAGAGAAGAAAGGTATTGGTTTGTAGTCAGAGTCATGCTGCCGTTGGAAACATTTACGATAAGCTATCCCCCTATTGTGAAAACATTTTAAGGGTGGATAGCGATGATCATAACAGTTCACAAGCACGTTATTTTAATAGCGAAGACTATAAGTGTTTCCTTGCTAATAATATAACATTACTCTCACGCTTAAGAAATAAGAAAGAAGATGAGCCTATTGATGATATTCTATACAAAGATTTTGTTTATAGTGATGCTACTATTCAAAAACAATATCGACACCTGCATCATCTCTTAGCATCATATTACAAGGATAATAAAGATTTGGATAATCCAACATTAGAATCTGTTCTTGTCTATCTGGAGGAAGAAGCGAAGAATATTAGTGGCTCCATGCTGGAAACGCAAATATATCAAAGTAAGGATGTTATATTAGGTACATGTATAGGATTGGGTATGAATCGTATTCTTAAAAACGATACTGTTCATTTTGACACTGTTATAATTGACGAAGCAGCAAAGGCGAATTTGGCAGAAACAATCGTCCCGATGCGAATGGGTGATAGATTCATACTGGTTGGCGATGATAACCAGCTCCCTCCTTACGTAGACCAAGGTGAGATTGAAGAAATGGTAAGATCCAATCGCTATAATCCAGAGAAAAAAATCACATCTGCTGAAATGGTGAATTCTCAAAACAAATCACTATTTGAATATCTCCATTATCATCGTGATCCCTTGTTTCCAGAAGAATGTTTAGTGACACTTAATTACCAATATCGTATGAACCCTGAGATTGGTAATTTTATATCCAGTTTGTTCTATGATAGTAAAATCCATAATGGAGAGGGTACTGATAAACAGGACGTATTCGTGCAAGGATTTCCAAACCCTGTTACCATCATCGATACGTCTGGTCAAAGAGATAATCATGAATCATCAATTAGTGGATCTAAAAGCCACAGGAATATATGCGAAGCAAGATATATATGTGATGAAGTCTTACCGAAGTTAACTACTGTTATGCTGTCAGATCCTAACATTTCTGTAGGAATCATCTCACCATATGCTTCACAATGCGATTATATTCGTTCCTTAATAAGAGATCAAAAGCTCAGAAATGCGGTTCATACTATAGATTCTATACAAGGTATGGAATTTGATATAGTTGTATTCAGTTTTGTACGTTCTTTCAGGGCTGGTTCAAAAGCTAAAGTTGGATTTGTCGATGATATGAAGCGTTTAAACGTTTCTCTTAGCCGAGCCAAAAAGAAGTTGATTGTTGTCGGAGATATGCAAACTCTAACCAATCCTGATGCACATTATGAAGTTGAAACAGAAGGCATAAAGCCATTAGATGTATTTAAAAAACTAGCAAGTTTGCCTACTAAGGTGTCCTTGTCTAAAACAAATATTGAACATTTCTTTAGTAGTGGTATCGAAATTGGAGAAATATTGCCCCAATGTTCATGGAACTATGGTCCCCAATACAGTACCATATCTGTTTCTTTTGACTACAAAGAAAGACATTATTCATTTTTAATGAAAGTTACGTCTGCCTTTAAGATTGACAAGAAAACTTCGGATAAAATTGATTTGAAATATAAAGGCCTTGGTCGTGATTCAAAGCCATACTTCGGATTTGCATCTCTAAAAGAGGAAGCATTATATGGGTATTTCAAAATGTGCGCAAAATGCATAGATACAAAGAATTATCCAAATGTAACATTTAAGTCTAATGATGAAGTATTTGAATTAGAGATGTTTGACAAAAGGGGGCTACGATCAAACTTAATTAAAGGTGTTTCATATTATATTAAACGTGAAAAAACAGATTTGGTAGATATAGACGAAGAAAAGCAATACAATAATATCAAAGAGCACTATAAATATGGAGATCTTTTAGATGGTGTAGTCACTGGTTCCAAAGAAATTGGATCAAAATATCTATATTTTGTAAATGTGGAAGGTTATCCATGTGGATGCTTTACTAATTTTGAACTTGAAGAAGGGTCTATTCATACCTTCTCTTTCAGGGATGCTGATGATTCGACAAAGCACGTTAATCTAAATTACAATTTTAGAAATGACAAATAGAGAAGAACGGCTCTTTCAAGAGCTAAAAGAATATGCTGAGACAAAAGGCTTATATTTGGAAGGATTTATCCCTGCCAAATGTCCCGTATACGTTTTGAATTTATCTTATCTCAGTAAAGATAACGACCCCTTTTATCCTATAGATCGAGCCATCATACATATATTAAGAAGCAATCCTCTAACAAGAGAAATTCCTTACATAGCATGGCTATTAGGGTTCGAGAAAGAAATAATAGAATCTCGAATTAAATATCACCTTTTAGAAGAGGGATTTATGATGGTTGGTTCACAAGGAGAATATATTGTTACGGAAGCAGGTGCCAAAAAGTATCTAACAAAAAATGGAGACAGACCAGATGTACAGGTTACCGGTTCAATTATGGTTGATGGTACTACTTTGCGGCTACTTCCTCAAAGATATTATGATTCTGACAATGCATTAAGGTTTTATCGTCGTGTACAGACAGCCATTCCGCATATTCCTATTATGGGAAATGATGACCCTGTAATAACAAAAGCAGTTAAGAGTATCGAGAAAACAATTCGCGCAACTCGCTTTTCATATGGTCTTGAGGAAAATGCGCACTCACTTGAGATTATGAGTTTTGATGAAAGGGTTATAGAAGATGCTATCATTACATTCTTTTCAGATAAAAATGGAAAAATAATGAAGAAGCTATACTTCTGTGGTAAAGAAACTGAAATTGATGCTCTTAAAGGTGTGGTTGAACGATACAGCTTTTTCTTTGACGAAAACGGTAATTTGCATAACAATGGAGGAATAACTCGAGATGACCTAAGTTCTATAGTTCTGCGGGAAAATATCGAAAACTTCGCTAAGGCAATTATAAACAGGTATGGAGTTGGAAAGGCTATGGCAAAAGTGGACATAATAAAAAATCTCATTCTTAAAAATGGTGGTCACTACATTTTGCAGATGCCTAAGAATCTTCTTACCTATTCTGCGAATAAGAGACAAATCTTAGCTGATGCAAAACAAGGATTTATTGCCTTTAGGCCTTTCCAACAGGAAAATGGAATTTATATTGTAGCAACAGATCCAGATAAGAGCATTCGTTTCCTGCTAGATTTTGAAAACGAGTTGATATCATGGAAAGATAAAAACGGACAGGTTGATATCAATTTCATTAAAGATATTACAAAAGATAAATCATTCGACTGGCGTAAAGTACTTTGTGAAATAGGCCGTTTCGATGATCTAGAAAATATTGACAGAAAGCAGTTTTTTAAATTTGAATAGCTATGAATTCTTATCTAATCAACGGTAATAATTCTATGGTACTGACAAATAGTATCAAAGAATTAATTAGGGGGGCGAAAAGATATATTAAAGCCTGTAACTTTCTATTCCAGGACAATGAAGTCATAGAACTATTAAGAGAAGCCTGCGCCAGAGGCGTAGCAATTTTTATTATATCCAATATTCGCCTAAGTGACTATAATGAAAACGAAAAATCTAAAAAAGAGTCACATAATACAACCGTGCCCAATCTTAATAATTTGAAAGAGATTGGATGTCACGTACATCTTTTAACAGAATTGCATGCGAAATTCATTATTCAAGATGGAGAACAAGGTATTTTGATGAGTGCGAACTTTGCAGCAAACAGTTTAGACAAAAACACTGAAACGGGTATTCCCATTTTTGGTCCAGAGCTATTAGATATGGAATACATTTTTGAGATGCTTTACCTGAGTTCTGATGTATCTGATATAGACAAGACAAGGGAGAAGAATATATTCTTAAAGAAAACAAAGCGCTTGGTGCTAGACAAAGAGAATCACCTAAGTAGCAACATGCGATTCACAATAAACTCGGAACATAGGGACAACAATCTCTATAATTGTCATATACGTTCTATTTACAATTCCATCTTAAATATAATCAACAAAGCAAACAAATATGTTTATATTGTTACTTGGCACTTCAAGGAATTGGATAAGCTTCCAGAGTTTAAGGATGCCATAAGTAAGGCAATTAAGCGAGGAGTTGATATTAAACTATATTCAAACTATTTTGGAGAAAGTGATTCATTACCTGCTTCACGTAAAGCCATAGACATACTCAAGCACATGGGATGCAAAAACTATGGCGATAATAACAATCACTCTAAATGTGTTATTAGCGAGAATGCCGGAATCATCTTTACTGCAAATATTGACAGCATAAATGGTATGCTTTATGGCTTCGAGGTTGGTTGTATGCTGAACAGAGAACAATTAGGCTTGGCATATGACCACATTATTAAATTAATTGAAATTTCAAAAACAAAAAAATATGAATAATTTTGAAGAGGATGTGACTAAATGGCTGTCACTTAGCAACGAAGGTAAGTTCAGTGAGGCAAAAGATTTCTATTTTGAAACTCTTTTTCCTTCAGTACTAAATAAATTTGAAGAAAAATTCAAGAGAGTTGTAGGAAAGACCGATGTACTATTCTCTATACTAGGTTTTACTCCTGAGCCAATATTATTGACTCAGCGCGCATTAAAGCCACAAGTTCATGTTATTTTTTATTCTGACAAGGGAGAAGATAATGATGAAGAAATCAATAAATACTTAGAGAAATACTCTTCTGTAGAATTTCAATTAATAGAGTTAGCGTCAGAGGATTTCGATGATATCTATGAAACTCTTAAGGAGCAGATGTTAATGCATCCGGCAACTTCTTATTCGATAGACATTACTGGTGGAAAGAAATCCATGGTAGCATCTGCTGCAATTTTCGGGCGAGATTTCAACTTTAATGTTCTTTACGTAGATTTCGACAAGTATGACTCCAATCTTCGTAGGCCCATACCTGGCTATGAGCGTTTGAATGTTGTTTATTCTCCATCGAAAAATCTTCCAGAGTTATTCCATCCTGTTAGCTCTGAAAAGAAACTTTTCCGTGAAGTACAAGAATCCGTTCTAGATAAATACAATCGAGATGGTAACAAGAAACTCATCACAATTAAAGATATTAATCTATGGGGGTTTTACGGATTTGATACTGCTAAGGAAGTATTAAAATGTGGAGACACATATACAGGAGTTTGGTAATTATGATATTAAATTATTCTATATTATCTATTTGGGATGGATTAAAAAGTTCGAATATGTACCGCGATATGGTACAACTAGGACGTAACTTTGCAAAAAATCACGGATATGGAACAAAATAAAATTCAACTTGAAGAAAAACTGGTAGGTGATATAGAAGGTAACTTCTATGTTCCATCCTATCAGAGAGGGTACAGATGGGATGACTCTCAAGTAAATGCTCTTCTTAATGATATTTTTGAGAATGGCGACAAGCCATACTGCTTACAACCTATTGTTGTTCGTAGAGACTATCAGGGGAGATATGAACTTATAGATGGTCAGCAGCGTTTGACAACACTATACATTATCTATAAATTCATGAAGACTATCTTCCCTGTAGTGGATGTTAAATACACCCTCGTTTATGAAACGCGCAGTGAGAACAGCGATTTCTTCAATGACATGGGTAACGAGGAAAAGGCAGAAACAAATATCGATTTCTTCTTTATACATCGCGCTTACAAAACAGTAGAAGCGTGGTTTGCCGCAAAAGGACCTACTCAGTCAATATACATTGTTACAGATTTCCTAAAATACTTTGATAAGCAAGTCCGTGTCATCTGGTACGAATTGAAAGATGGGACTGAAGAAGATGCAATATCTTTGTTTACACGCCTAAATATCGGGCGCATACCCTTAACAAATGCAGAACTGGTAAAGGCTCTGTTTCTGTGTGAATCGCAAACAGGAAAGGACGGGAAGGCTCTTTCTGGTGACCGTCGTCTTGAAATATCCTTGCAGTGGGACACTTTGGAACGCGAGTTGCATGATGCTGACTTTTGGTATTTTCTCACTAAGAAAAAAGAAGAAAGCTACCCTACGAGAATAGAACTGCTGTTCGACTTCATAGCAGGAAAGGAGGATGGTGTACGCGAGCAACTCTTCACATTCCTCTATTTCAATGATCGTAAAGAAGACTTGCTGCAATTATGGGACTACATACTTCGTTATTATTACCGGCTAAAAGAATGGTACAAGAACGACCGCCTTTATCATAAGATTGGCTATCTTGTAGCATCAGGAACTGCAACCATCGATCAGTTGATGACAGCAACGAAAGATATGCGTAAGTCTGAAATGGATGAATACCTGGACGTTGAAATACGCAAAAGCATTGCTTGTAAGAAACCATATGGAGAACTGACTTATGACAATGACTACCAAACTATCACAAACATACTGCTATTATTCAATGTTGTGTCACTGATGAATAATGGTTCTGCAGCCAGATTTCCATTTAAGGAATTCAACAACGAGACATGGAGCTTGGAGCACATCCATGCCCAGCACTCGCTAAAGCTGAATACACAGGAAAAGTGGCGCAGATGGTTAGAGCAACATGCAACATCAATTGTTTCACTGCGTAAGAGTCTTACAGATGTACAACAGCAGGCCGATGCAGACGAACTGTTGGCCGAAATAGCAGTTGCAGTTGCTGACGAGCACTTGAAGGACACGACATTCAACGATTTGTCGGATCGAGTTATAGGTATGCTATCAAAGCGCGGAGAATCGAATGAATATGTACATTCGCTCTCTAATATGGCCTTGCTACAATGCTCGGCAAACTCTGCATTGAACAATTCTTTGTTTGATGTAAAGCGTAGACAAATAACGGAGATGGATGCAAGAGGACAGTACATTCCTTATTGTACAAAGATGGTGTTTATGAAATACTATTCATCTGAGGTTCAAGATAATGTAAGCTTCCATTTTTGGGGCGAGGCAGACAGAGTGGCATATATTGCTAAAATGAATGAAGTGTTGTACCCAACTTATCTGAAGGAGGAAATTAGTTATGGAAACGAATGAAGTAAAGAAGGACTGTCTGTTGGTAAGCGAAGCCAGCAATTTCAATAGCATATTTGGACAGAAGGAAGAATATGAGGTAAAGAGTGTTGTTATACCCCTTGTGCAGCGTGACTATGCCCAAGGGCGAGTGTCGCCTGATGTAAATCGTATCAGAGAGCGTTTCCTTCAGGTGCTATTTGAGGCGCTGACAGAAGACAAGAAAACTACGCTGGATTTCATATATGGCAACGTGGATGATAAAGGCAGGCTTATTCCACTTGATGGTCAGCAACGCCTAACAACACTTTTCCTATTGCATTATTATATTGCAAGACATGAGGAAAGAGAAGAAACAGAATGGGCTTTCCTCCGAAACTTTACCTATGAAACGAGAGTTAGTAGCCGTGAATTCTGTGAACACTTACTGAATTTCTTGCCAGATTTCAGCAAGAACGAGTTGGCAGCTCAAATACGTGACGAGGCATGGTTCCTTTTGGAATGGGAAAACGATCCGACTGTACAATCTATGCTTGTCATGCTTGATGCCATCCATGCCAAGTATAAAACCACTAATGGGTTGTGGAAGAAACTAATGGATGACAGCATTTCATTCTACTTTTTGCCGTTAAGCAAGATGAATGTGACAGATGAACTTTATATAAAGATGAACTCACGTGGCAAACCCTTGACCAGATTTGAGCATTTCAAAGCTGAATTGGAGCTAAAAATGAAAGGTGTTGACCAGGAATTGGCAAAAAGCATCATGAGGAAGATTGACCGAGAGTGGACAGATTTGTTGTGGCCATTCCGCAATAGCGAGACAGGCAATCTCCAGAATGACTCCATTACTGATGATGAATTCCTACGCTATATGCACTTTATAAGCGACATTATCAGTTTTCAAAACGGAGAATCTGAAATTATCGATGAGTTTGAGATTATTGACAAACAGTTCTCGAATGAATGTCCGTCGGCAAAACAGAACCTTCTGTTGTTGGAGAGCCTGTTTGACATATGGAAAGGGTTTGACATAGAATTATTCTTCGATGACTTCATATCCAGTGAGGGCTATGCTTCCACAAAAATATGTATCGATTCGGGTAAGAATATCTTTCGAGAGTGTTGTAAAAACTACGGCATCCGCATTGCGAACAACCGCTTTGCGTTCTCGTTGGTTCAGACTATTCTCTTATATTCATTCACACTTTATCTGAGAAACAAGGACTACGTAAGTGAAACTGACTTCCGCCGTCGTTTACGAGTTGTGAACAACCTGGCTAAAAATTCTCAAGACACCGTTCGTTCTGATAATATGAAGGTGCTGCTTGCATTGGTAGATAACATCATTCTTCATGGCAACATCGAAAAGGTTGAGGGTAAAGCCAGATTCCAAACAAAGCAGGTAGAAGAGGAAATAGAGAAACTTCAATGGACAGCCGGGCATCCCGATATGGCTGAAACGCTATTTAGACTGGAAGATCATCCATTTCTCAATGGCTATATCTCGTCGGTGGGATTGCAACATGTTGACTGGTGCGACAGGTTTTACAGTCTATTCAATCAAAAACTAGATCTTGTGGTTTGCGCACTATTGGCTACAGGCGACTATTTTGTAAAGGATGCTTGGCGATTCCAAATCGGTACTGCCGACAATCGTTTGTCAAACTCTGTATGGCGTGATATTCTTGGACCTATCAAGTTAGAAGAGAATCTTAGCGAAACGCTTCAGACTCTGCTATCAAAGCATGAATTGTTTTCAGAAGTAATATTGCAGGAAGAAGTGAATAGCTACTTACAATCTCCAGGAACAATGCCTGTCAGATATTATATTGCCAAATATGCTCAAATGCGTCCCAATAGATGGGGAAAGTATTATTGGTTTAACCGTGAGACAAAGGGGAGAAATTCCTACCATGTGCTGATGATGACTACAGAAGTAAGCCTTGGTGGTTTTAACTATGATATTTTCTTAAAGACCTTGTATGAACTTGCAGGAGGCAAAGAGGCTGGGTTGGAACTGGGTAACTATTCTTACACTGAATATAATAGCAATGGTGGGGATAAACTGTATTTGAATAATAATATGATGTTTCTAACATTGAAGGATGACACATATTCGTTATTCGAAAAGATAGATGGTGATGATAATATCATCGAGGAAATAGAAAACTACCACATCCTTCAGAATGAAGCCGGAACAGACATTGAGGATCGTGTTCAGGTCGGTTTAAAATTATTAAGGAAGTATATGAGTCCAATTTCATCTTCAAATGAATGATGAGATAAAGAAGAAATAGCCCTATGAAGATACCCATACTGTTCAAAGAATATATCTGGCTGATAGAGACCATCTATGAGGCGGGTAAAATCACATTTGCTGAGATTAATGAGAAATGGTGTCGGACAGAAGAAAGTGGCGGTGTGGAGTTTGCACGAACTACTTTTAATCGTCATCGTGATGCCATCCTGGACATGTTTGGTGTTATCATCGAATGTGACCGTAAAGATGGTTACCGCTATTACATATATAATAAAGAGGTATTGAATGATGATAGTGTTGCGAACTGGCTGTTCTCTACTCTTAGTGTGGGTAACATGCTGGATGAAAACGTGGGAGTGCAAGACCGTATATTATTGGAGTCAATACCTTCAGGCAATACCTACTTAAAGTTGATTATCAAAGCCATGCGCGAAAGCAGGCGTGTAATGATAACATATCGTCGATATGGTGCTGCATCAGCAAATTCTTTTTCCGTAGCACCTTATTGCGTAAAACTGTTTAAGCGGAGATGGTATGTATTGGTACGATTCGACCGGCCATCATACAGGGACAATGGAAATGGTGACAAAGAAGCACTGTCTATTTTGTCCCTAGACCGTATCGAAAATATAGAAATGCAACAGGACAAGTTTTCTATCAATCCAGAATTTGATCCTGCGGTGTTCTTCAACGAGTGCTTTGGGATAGTTGTTGGCGACGGAACTAAGCCAGAACGGATACTGCTAAGAGCTTACGGATTGGAACCGCACTATCTGCGTGACCTGCCCATTCACCATTCACAAAGGGAAATTGGATCTACAGATGAATATACAGACTTTGAACTATATATGCGACCGACATCGGACTTCAAGGCTAATTTGATGTCAAGGGGAGAGTGGCTTCAGGTTATTTCACCAGAATGGTTGGCCGAAGACATGCAAAACTGGCTCCAAGCGGCCATAAATCGTTATAAAACAGGTGTAAAACAAGAAAAAAGTGATGAAAAATGAAAATTTCTTCAAGATGTACCGCGTTGTGGTACAACATGCCTCTATCTTTGCAACGTGAACTTGAATGTTTAACTTAAAAAGCAAGGGTTATGGAATCAAAGAAGAAGTATTTCATGGATTGCCACTTGGCAGGTCGTAAGTATCATGATGCCGATGAGGTTTGGGATAAGCTAAAGGTTGGCACTGTGCTGCAATTGCAGCGTGACTTGGAAAACCGTCACGACCTAGATGCAGTTGCAGTGATGTATCACAATGAAGAGGACGGTGAGGATTATCGCATTGGTTATCTGCCGCGTGAGGACAACGAGACCGTCGCTTCAATTCTGGAAATGGGATGGACAGACATGTTCGAATGTCGCATCAGCAAAATTAATGAAGAGGCACATCCTGAGTATCAAGTGCATCTTACTATCAAGATTAAAAGAAATATTGCTTAAACTCTAAAACGTATTGATATGCAACAGAAAGTAACCGTTCTGAACATTGGTAAGGGAAGAACCATTAGGATTCCCGTAAACTATCAACACTTCATTTTGGACTATTCAAACAGTCCGGAGGGACATGGGTGGAACCGTGATGATGTTATCTACATCCTTCAATGTATCAAAGAGGGACATGTGGAAGATCTGGACATGGATGATAACCTGATGAATGACATTGGTACGTTCTTTGAGGATGGTGTTTGTGTTCAGCCTAACATTGAAGCTGCTGTATATTGGTACGAGCAGGCTATTGAAAACGGAAACGACCTCGCACGGAGTAATTTGGCTGATATTCTGCGTAAAGGTAGTCAGGGCTATCCAAAGGATTTGAGACGGGCCTTCGAACTCTATAAGGCATGTGGATTACCATACGCTCATTATCGTGTAGGTGAGTTCTACGAACACGGATGGGGTGTTGATAAAGACCTTGAAGCGGCCAAGGCATACTACCGCCAGGCATACAAGGAAGGACATGGGCTTGCAAACAAGAAATTAAAAGAGTGGAACTTTTTGGAGTAAGTATGAATGCAGATTTAATAGCATACATCAAGGATTTCATCAACTCCAATCTTGAAGGGGACATTGAACAACTTGTCGATTTTGATCTAAAGAAATTGGCAAAGGATGATGTGTATGGGTGCCCTGACAGAAAGTTTGACGCTGATGATTGTAATCTGATGAGGGCAATCTATTGTTTAGTCTTTGGTGAGATATGGCCCAACCTGACAATAGATAACAGTGGTGAAGGGAAGATGCGCGGGGATACTATGAATTCATCTGGCACATTTTTCTCTTACCCCTGGGATGACAAATTCACTCCGAAATGGAATCCTCCTTCTGAATTGTCTGAAAAGATTCGGTCGTTCCAGTCCTCATTCCATACTATCGGCAACATGACAGTTCTTCCTGATAAGCGTATTGGTGAATGGAGTATTAATAAACATAGAGGGTGCCACGACGAATGGCATGACTATGAAGACCGTTTTCTTACAGCTTTGTATAAGGTCATGATGCAAATGCCTAATGCGGACGAGGATTTACAAGAGTTGGTTGAACTAAACAAGGAAGATTTCCTGCCATTCTATGGTGAAGATGGTTGGAAACGCTTCATTGATGGAAATTTTCTGGAGTATTACGTTGACGGAGATTATGTTCCCGTTATAGCATCGAAGGGGTATACTTGGTGGCGAGGAGGATATGTCAATAAAGAGCGTTTCTTCAAGGAAGCAAACAGATATATTGATCGAAGTACGGAAATCATAAAGAACAGAGGGGAACGAATTGTTGAGAAGTTAAAAGTCCACCTCTATGGAGCAGATGACCTGGATGTTTCAAAACTTCGTTCGATGATTGGCCGTTGTGAATGGACGTTTGCAAAGACGATGCCTTGGTGTCCTCACGAGTATATTGTCCGTGGTAAATGTCCTCTAACAGAAGAGGAGTTTCTGTATTTCATTGATATGCAGCGACGATTTGGCGTTAAGGAACATTGGGGGAAATATTACAACCCTTATATCTATGTTGATAACTATAAGTATTGGACGATGGGCGCTCCTGTAGAGGATACCATTGTCATGAACAGGGCAAAAGTGAAACAATAAAGAGTACAGAACATGTCACAGTTATGTAAAGATAAGATTTCCTGTCCGAAGTGCCAGACAGAAGGTGAATTTGAATATTGGTCATCTGTTAATGTTGACCTCGACCCTGAGTTGAAGAAAAAAATCTTCAATGAGGAGATTTTTATATGGACATGCCCCAAGTGCGGTGCCAAGGTGTTTATTCCATTTGGTACGCTCTACCATGACATGAGCCATAAATTCATGATATTCTTTTCGCATACAGAGGATGGAGAAGAAAAGGACTATGAAATGTGGGCTATGCCAGAAGGATTAGGCTTGTACAAAGACTATATACTCCGAGTAGTTAAAGGTCTTCTTAACTTCAAAGAGAAAATATTGATATTGGAGAATGGCTTGAATGACATTGCTGTTGAGAAATTGAAATATACATTTACCCATCATACAGACCCATCAATGGTAGAGAAAGGTTGGCGGTTGTACTTTGAGGGCATAACAAAACCAGACAAAGACAACGAGTATGGTCAAATGGTTTTCTATCGCTTATGCCCAGATGATGAGGATAGCGGTCACTTAGCACTTCCGATGGAGAAATACTATGAGCAGTGTCTGTCGCTTGAACTGGATAAGCGCTTCGCTGTAGGCGATTGCGCATGTGTTGATGAGGAATGGATTTCAAGGAAAATTAAAGAAATGGAATGATGAAGTACAACCAAATGAGCGAATTTGTTGACGGTGTAGCCGTGGCAACTCACCGTAACGAGACGGGAAATCTGACATGGGGACTCATCGACAAAGACAATAATCCGGTGAGTGAGTTCAAGTATAATTATGTTGAACGCTGGGGAGAAGGCTACTACAAATGTGAGATAGGTGCCAGAAAGAATATCTTGCGTAGGGATGGCTCCGAAGTACTTAAGGCTTGGTTTAATGATGTGTTCAAGGTAAAGAAAGGACTCTTTATCTTCAGTAATACAATACGGAAGACGAAGGATCATCCCACACTTTATATGCATGGATTGGCAAGTGTGAATGGTGACATCCTTGTTCCTCCAATTTTCAATCGCCTTATGTGGCATGATGAAGTCGTTCTGGACTTCTTCTATGCCGAGATAGATAAAAAACCATATCTGATAACCAAGTCTGGGTCAATTATTGATCCTGCAGGTGACCACTTGCCAAAACTATCGGAAGAGGAAGATAATTTTGAATGGAAAGGCCCGCAAAATACTGTATGTGACGGATGTATCTTCACCGACGGCATCAACAACAAAGGTGAGGGATGTCGAAAACTCCAGAAAGAAGAGTTCAGAAATAACGTCATCAAGGGCAATTGTGACCATTTTAAAAGGGAAGAGCAGCAACTGTCACGACAAGAAGAACGTGACAAATATAAAGAAAAACAAGAAAAAGATATTGAGTCAAAGGTTACAGATGAATTTGCCGTAAATATAGTAAATGACTTTATCAGGGACAAGTTGGATGGTGATATTATGCGCCTGATCTCATTCGATTTCCATGACTTGCGTGATGACAAGAAATATGGCAATTGTGGCGGTTTTGCGTTCTGCCCAGAGAAAACAAGTATCATGAAAGCTATTATGACATTGGCTTTTACGGAGGCGTGGCCAGAGATCAGCTACCATGGTTTCGATCATTACGATTACGAAGCGGATATGGTGAATACCTACTTGATGATACTGGGATTCCCCTTGGGGGATAACTTCAAAGGACTTCGGAATTTCAGACCTGATGCAGAATTACTTGATAGAGCTTGGGCTTTTTATCGGCTTTGCCACACGATTGGCAACTATGCGGCTTGGCCGGGAGGATTATATCTTTGTCGGGAAAAACTTCGCCGTAGCCAAAGATATATCGATACCTATTTACAAGCGTTACATCAGGCCTTCACCAATCCGAGGAAGGGTAACTCTGATTTAGTACAAGCCATTCACAACAAACAGAAGATATATTCCATATACCAAGGAGATGAGGGCTTTGCTGATATGTGTAGAAAGATGTTGCTTGGCGATTATATTGATTATATGGGAAAGCCAATACAGATGTTTTATGGTGTATGGAGTGATCAGAAGGATTTGACAAGAGAACACTATTTCAAGGCGATAGAACAATATTTTGATTTCTGTGAGGAGGAGATTGTTAAGCGTTCTAAGTTGATTGTCAAACGGTTGATGTCAGCTCTTGAAATGAAATCGTCCGTCACAGAAGAAGAGAAACTAACAATACAATTCCCGGAAAAGTATGAATCTCTAGCAGCCCTACCAGAAGACCCTGAGGGCGCACTTTCGTTTGGAAAAGATACATCTGGGGCAGTGTGCTTCGTCCAGACATATCCCATCAAGGAAAAAGAGATGATGCCGTTGAACGATAATCACTCTATTATCGATGCCATACATGGAAGTCTTGGTGAAAAGCAGGGCTTGATCGAAGTGAGTAACGGAACTACAAAATACAACAAACAATATGTTTACAGCATTGTGAAAAGTGGACGCCAGCCAAGCGGTATGAACTACATTCTGACAATGCACCTTGTAAAAAATGGCCTGGCACTTTGTATAAAGGGACAGTTTGAAGAAAGAGGAACAACTGGTGCCCGTGACGCTACAGTCTATGAATATGCAAGACGTGAAAACCTAGTTACTGAAACAGGAAAAGGCTGGTTTAAGGACCCGTATGACGAAAACTATACCAAGGGGCTAGTAATGAATCTGTCTGAAGACAGAAAATACGACTATTCGTTCCCCAAACATCCTTTGTCGGAATTGAGGAAATTGGTTGCTTATATAATTGAGAATAATTAAAATGTTAGGAGCAATAATAGGAGATATAGTTGGTAGTAGATGGGAATTTAACCCCACGAACGACTACAACTTTGAACTTTTCTCGGATGAGAATGGTTTTACGGATGATACTATTTGTACGGTTGCTGTTGCTGACACACTGCTTCATAGATCAGATAATTACGGCAAGTTTATTCATGAATGGTGTAGACGTTATCCAAATCCGATGGGAGGATATGGAGGAAGATTTGCCCAGTGGGTAAGGAGTGATAATCCCCAGCCATATAATAGTTTTGGTAATGGGGCAGCAATGAGGGTTAGTCCCATTGGTAATTGGTTTGACAACAGGGAAGAAGTTTTGGAACACGCAAGACTATCAGCATCATGTAGTCATAATCACCCTGAAGGGATAAAAGGAGCACAAACTGTTGCTCTGTCAGTATTGATGGCTCATAAACTCCGTGAAGAGATTCATTACGATATTTGTGGAATGAAGGAACTGATGGGTTATGCCACGGGGATGTCACATTATGACATCAATATTCGGAAAAAGGATGTAGAGAATCGATTTGATGAGACATGTCAAGGAACAGTTCCTGTCGCTCTTTGGATTATTTATCAAAGTAAGGGATTTGAGGATGCCGTCCGACGGGCAGTTAGTCTTGGAGTTGATGCAGATACGCTTGGTGCGATCGTTGGTGGAATTGCAGAAGCTATTTGGGGCATACCTGAACGTATAAAGGAACAGGCTCTACAGTTTCTACCTGATGAGATGAAGACGGTAATCAGTATTTTCTATGACCAAAGAGGGTGATAATGATGGCTTATACATACAAATATCCAAGACCAGCTGTGACGGCAGACTGTATTGTTATAACGAGGGAGGCAGAGCCCAAGGTGCTGCTTATCCAGCGGGGGAATTCTCCCTTCAAGGGTGCATGGGCATTCCCCGGAGGTTTCATGGACATGGATGAAACCACGGAACAGTGCGCTATCAGGGAATTGGAGGAAGAAACAGGACTTCGGGTATCGGATGTTCATCAGATTGGAGCATACTCCAAGGTTGACCGTGACCCAAGAGGAAGAACTATAACAGTTGCATATCTGGCCATCATCGATGGGCCAATTGCTGTCACTGGCCAGGATGATGCAGCCAAAGCAGGATGGTGGCCACTGTCTGATTTGCCACATCTGGCATTCGACCATTATGATATTATACAAGATGTTATTAAAGTTTATAAAATGATAGAAAAAAGCAATTAAAATGCTTTCACAAGCCTTGTGGAAGTGAGTTTTTTAGAGAAAAGTTGTTGAAAATCAGCAATTATTCGTATCTTTGCATCGATTCTTTGAGTTATAAAGTTGTCAGAACGGAATGAAACAGATAGAACGAGCCAGTATTATGAGGGTTGTATCGGACATGGTAAAAGCCGATGCAATCATTGATATGCAGGAAATTGAGTTTCTAAATGGAGTACGTCAAAAATACAACATCAAACGCGAGGATGAGGTTATGGCTGATACGCTCACGTTAGCCGATGCACTCCAAACACTGAAGGATACATCAGATAGTCTTAAACAAGACCTTTGGGGGGACTTTAGGGGAATGGCTGTTTCCGATAATGCTTGCTCAAGAGAGGAAGCAATGTATTTGTTTTCAATAGTTGCCTGTCTTTCCGGGACTCTTTCTGACAATGCAACAGTTTACTCTGTTGAACTACCGGAAAACATTAAACTTGACAACTCGCAGGTTTTGTATATCGAAGGACAGTATTATAAAGAAACGAATCGTGAAATTAATGTTCACTATCGTGAGATTCTAAATGAACTGAGACTTGTTGGCTTCAACTTTGTGTATATTCCTAAGGTTGGTGAACATTATAGATCTCTTTCACGTGAAGATCTCCATATGCTCATTTCCTTTCTCTATCCATCTGTTTCAGAAATTCAAATGGAACATGTGGCAAAACAATTGACGACCCTAAGTACATCTGACTTCTGTAAAACTGAAATCGTAGGAAGAATGAAGATTGATGGTCTCGCCCATTCACTTCCTTCCATTATGTTCAGAATAGGCGCATCTACAATAGGTGGAAAGATCTACGATAACTTTTTGGTGTTATCTATCGACGAAGATGCGTTAGTTGCTGTCCGACGTATAGTTGACAGTTTTGTGTCTATGTTTAAACCCCGCCTGCTCAATCCCACATATGAGGAAAAGCATCGCTATGTATATCATGGTTTTTACAAGCAGATTTTTGACTCCTTTATATATAAGAAAGGTATTAGGAGTAGTGTCGTAGTTGACTTGGTACATAGAGAAATATTCTTACCAGAGGCAGATAACAAGATTTCTGGTCTTCACCGACGCGAAAAAGCTCTTTACGCTCTCTTCCTTTTGGAGTCTTCAAGTGGAGGAATTAATTTCAATAAGCCCAATGGTATAAGGTCTCTCGACAAGTACAATCACCGAATGGCAGCCATTCAGCGGAAATACGAAATACTTTATGAGAACTTTGGAGGAGAACGCTCCAATGCACCTCAAATTGAGTTGCCAGAGAACCGTCTTCCGATGATCAGTTTAATAAAAAGACAATTCCGGCAGCTGGGAGATTTACTGAATCAACCTGATGATTATCTGGTTCAGCGTAATATGTTTGGTAACTACTGTGTTACTATTCCCCCTGAACTTTGTCTTTGCTTTGACACAGCAACTGCTAGTATCTGTCCGTTTGAGAAGTCCGAATTTTGGAGAGGCTTACTTGCCATGTAACCTTGCAGGATTTCTTTCTTTTGACTATAGTGTATATGATTGCAAGGTTGCAACTTTTTATATACACATTATTATTATTACTATCTTTGCATCAGAAATTATTAATCTTTTAATTTAAAGTAATTATGGCAATATCATTGGAAAAAGGACAGCGTATTGAAATTGGTCTGTCAAAAGTTAGTGTAGGACTAGGATGGGATCCCAACGAAGGTTCCGGTTTTGATTTTGATTTGGATGCTTCTGCATTTATGTTAGGAGCAAACAAGAAACTTCCCAAGGACGAATACTTTGTATTCTACAACAATCAGAAATCACCAGATGGCTCCGTAGAATCAACAGGTGATGACCTTACAGGTGGTAACAGCGATGGTGGCGACGATGAAACCTTGAACGTTGACTTGACGAAAGTTGACCCACAGGTTCAAGAGATTATCTTCACTGCCACTATCTACAAGGCTGAGGAAAGAAAGCAGAACTTTGGCCAAGTAAGGAACTCTTATATCCGTATTTATAACTCGATCACTAATGAGGAAATCGCTCGTTATGATCTTGATGAAGACTTCTCGATTGAAACTGCCGTAGAATTTGGTCGTCTCTATCGTCGTAACGGCGAATGGAAATTTGAAGCTATGGGCATTGGAAATAAGGGCGGATTACAGGCATTGGTTAACAAATACCAATAATATATGGCTATCGTCTTAGAAAAGAGTGGCGATCAGCATCGAATCAACCTTGAAAAAGGAAGTTCGTCCTTCACTGGCGAGATTGTAATTAATCTCGACTGGAGTAAAGGTGGATTTCTAAAACAAATGTTTGGAAATCCCATCGACCTAGATTTGGGCTGTTTCTACGAATTGAGAGATGGTTCTAAGATGCTTATAGACGGACTTCAGTTTTCTCATGGACGTGGTGGTAATCGTCACCAAGTAACACGCCAAGGCTGTTATGACCAGAAGCCATATATCTGGCATCAAGGTGATGACCGTGGCGGTGGGGCTTCATCAGGTGAGACAATCCTTGTCAATCCTCAAGGAGTGAATGACATAAAGCGAATCATTGTATATACATTCATTTTCGAGGGAGTCGCAAAGTGGGCTGACACTAACGCCGTAGTTAAGGTTAAAGTTCCTGGCAATGAGGATATCATCGTAGAAATGGGTCAGCAGTCTGGAAATAAACGTTTTTGTGCTATAGCAGAACTTGATTTCGGAGGCGATAATTCAATTACGGTAAAAAAACTCGTAACTTTCCATGACAGTCATAGCGATTGTGACCGTAAATATGGATGGGGTTTTAATTATAAAGTTGGTAGTAAGGACTAAAACGTACAATTATGGCTATTAAACTAGAAAAAGGACAACGCATCAATCTTGAAAAGGGAAGTGGTGCAAGACTTACAAATTTTTGTGTAGGTTGTAATTGGGGAGCCATTACTAAAAAGGCTTTCTTTGGACTGACGACTACGACAGTGGATGTCGATTTGGATTTGAGCTGTTTATTGTTTGACGAGAAAGGTGAAGTTGTTGACCACATTTGGTCGCCATTATACAACTTAGGGAAGATAGGACTGCCTAAAGGAAAACTCGATTCTAATGACCGTGCTCTTCACCATACAGGCGATGATTTGACTGGCGATCAAGATGGTGACGACGGGCTGGATAATGAGATTATTACTGTTGACCTTGCTCGTGTAAGCAGCAACGTTAATTCAATCGTGTTCTTCCTAAATATCTACAATAATAATGATTATCAGGGCGATTTTTCAGGAATCCCTTATGCTTCTATTCGTATGTACGAAGGAACACCAACTAAGGTAAATGAGGTTTTTGCACAATATGATGTTGCGACCAAAACTGATTGTGTGGGTAAGAGAGCATTGGTAATGGGAAAGTTGTATCGTCGTAACGGAGAATGGAAGTTTGCTGCTATTGGCGATGCTTTTGAGGATCGTTCAATTGCACTTACTATTGCAAGAGTTGCTAAAGACTATAATAAATAAAAGAATAATAAAATGAGAAGATTACCAGTTTATTTGTTGCTTGACACCTCTGGTTCTATGTATGGAGAGCCTATAGAGGCTGTAAAGAATGGTGTTCAGACACTTGTCTCTACACTTAGAAGTGATCCCTATGCACTTGAAACGGCATTCATTAGTATTATTACGTTCAATTCTAGCGCACAGCAGATAGCTCCGCTAACAGAATTGGCTTCATTCCAGCCGCCTCAAATTGATGCTAGTGGTTGTACTGCATTAGGCGAGGCTTTGTCTTTGCTTTCGCAAAAGGTTGACTCTGAAATTGTAAAGACAACTCAGGATGTCAAGGGTGATTGGAAGCCTATCGTGTTTATTATGACAGACGGAGAACCTACAGATGACTTGCAGAAGGGTCTGAATGAGTTCAGAAAACGTAAGTTTGGTATGGTGGTCGCTTGTGCTGCTGGTCAAGGTGCAAACACCAACACTTTGAAGCAAATCACAGAGAATGTGGTACAACTTGACACAGCAGATAGTGCTACAATCAAGGCATTCTTCAAGTGGGTAAGTGCAAGTATCAGCACAGGAAGCCAAAAAGTTGAGGATACTCACGGTGATGTTACTACCATGAGTGAGTTACCACCTCCACCACCAGAGGTAAATATCGTCGTATAAGAAAAGGCAAATTGTATGTTGTACATGGCCGATGTACAGTGTGTGCATCGGCCTTTACATTTAACAACGTATATGAATCGCTAAAAATAGGCTCTTATGGAAGAACTCGTAATAGCATTAATACGAAACTTATATCATTGGATCAAACGCAAGTGGAGGTTTTATCTCTATAATAAAAGAGGTAAAAAGAATGGTTCATTTGTCGATTACGGAATAGCCCTTTGTTATGAGAATGAGTATGAAGCACAGTATAGCCGGGATTCAAACGGTAGAGGAGAGGTGTTGATGGACGCTCTTTCGTTATATCGTGTTTTTTCTAATGCGAAAGGAACGTATTCCATAGAACTTGTTCGAGCTTTATGTATTGAGCCACAATGGGTTAATTATGCCAGGTCTATATGTGAGGCAGATCAGGGAGATTATTCTCTTACTGCCAAATATGATGACGACGGGGATATACAGATTGGCATATGTTGTGAGATAGAAGCAAATCCCCAAGAAGATGATGCCCGTCTCTACATATGCGGCTACATGCAGAATAACCTAGAAGAGAAACGGAAACAACTTCTTAATGATTATATCGATTATAAAAAGAATAATCCACCGAAAATAGAATATAACATATGAGACACCTTCCAGTTTATATACTGATAGACACCAGCGGCTCTATGAAGGGAGAGCCTATAGAGAGTGTAAAAGTCGGTTTGGCAGATATGATAGCAACACTACGCCAAGACCCTTATGCTCTTGAAACAGTATGCATAAGTATTATTACCTTTGATAGAGATGTCAATCAGGTTCTTCCACTCACAGAGCTTGAAAATCTTCAGCTTCCAAATATTGTAACGCCCGATTCTGGACCGACTCACATGGGAGCAGCTTTAAAGATGCTGTGCGATAAGATTGATGTGGAAGTAAAGAAAGGAACGCCAGAACAAAAAGGAGATTGGAGACCACTTCTTTTCTTGCTGACAGATGGCAAGCCTTCTGATATTCAGGACTACAACCAAGTTATTTCTCGAGTGAAGAGTTTGAACTTTGCTAGTATTGTCGCATGTGCAGCTGGTCCGTTGGCAAAAACAGAGCCACTGCAGAAATTGACTGATCAAGTTTTCCGACTTGACACTATGGATGCGACTTCCTTCAAAAAGTTCTTTGTTTGGGTGTCCGATGTCATTGGAATTGGCGGAAAGAGTGTGGGAACAACCGATGCTATTGAGTTGCCTGGGCCACCAGAAGAAGTGAATATTGTTATTTAATTAAACGCTACTCCCATTTTTAAAGATATAAGTATGAATTGTAAGATAGTTGGATATGAATATAAGACGTTAGAAGTAACTCTTTCTCCTGGGGAGTCTTTTTATGCAGAACGCGGCAGCATAGTATATGTTGATGCCCAAATACAGCGCAACGTTGAAATGAACAATAGTTCATCCAATAGAGGTGTTGGAGGGTTGTTGGCCGGAGCCGTCAAATCGGCTTTGTCTGGGGAAAGCATTCTAATAATCAGACTATCCAATCCGACTAACCACGATTTAAAAATGGTGCTTTCAGGCAGTTTGTGCTCATTGGTTCCAATCAAAATACAGGGGGAGTCTATTGTTTGTCGCCGCGGTCATTATGTAGCTTCAACTGCCAAGGTAGACGTGGGACTACGACTTTCTGCACAAGGGTTCCTTGGTGGCATGGGCGCACTATTTCAAAAAGTAGAAGGTCATGCGACAGTATTTCTTGATTCACTGGGGACACCCATTGAGAAACAGCTTGAGCCTAACGAGACCATTGAGGTGGACGAGAATCATCTTGTTGCAATGCATGGCATAAGTCCTATACAAGTGCAAGCAGGATGGTCAATTGGAAATGTTCTACGTGGTGAGGGTGTTAGTATGATGAAAATTTCAGGGCCAGGAAAAGTATATTTAAGTCCCTTGTCTATGTTTGTTTCAACTAAATAAAAACTGAATGGTGAATATTACTACATCTCAAACTGTCAAAGGAAATACTCAGGATGAGGTTCTTGACTATCTCAGAAACATTCCGAGAGGCATAACATTTGTGCATGGAAAGGCTGGATGTGGTAAGACCTATCTTATTAAGAAACTAGTTTCGGAAATCAGGGGATGCCAGGTCCTGACACCGACAAATTTGGCCGCATCTTTATATCATGGTGCAAGGACTATCCATTCTTTTTTTTATGGTGTGTTGGACGATTTGGATGAAGGGTATCAGAATCCATCGAATCTTTTCGAGGCAAAGACAGAAGCATTTGGAATGATTCTGAGGGGAGTCAGACTTCTAATCATTGATGAAATATCTATGGTTCGTGCTGATCTCTTTGAAATGATGAACCAAATATGCCAAAAAGGGTTAAGAAACAATAACCCATTTGGTGGCCTTTCCATTGTTCTTGTTGGTGACATGTTCCAACTCCCCCCCATTGTGAGTGATGATGCAGTGATGGATTATCTAAAACAAGAATATGGGGGAATATACTTCTTCAATAGCCATATTATTCAGAAAGAGATGCAAAACATCAAGCTTTTTGAATTAACAAAGTCATTTCGCCAAGCTAATGATCCCTCATTTGTGGCCATTCTTGATGCTTTTCGACAGCCATTAAGCCCTGAACGCAAAGTGGAAATAATGGATGCCATTAACAGTCGTGTTACAGCCATTTTACCAAATGATGCTGTTTATGTTGCTTCTTCCAATGAGGAAGTGCGACAGGTGAACTCTCAAAAATTATCAGAATTGCCTGGACAAATTACAACAATTGATGCAGAATATACTATCCGGAAGAAAGGTGGAAATGATCATGTTACCTTAAAACATAGCGAGTTGCCATCAGATGAGGATATTTGCGAAATTGTTGTTCCATCCGCATACGATTCACAGTTACGTTTCAAGAGAGGTGCAAGGGTGGTTCTATGTAAGAGTAGCAAGTATTGGGGATATGTTAATGGAGATTTTGGTACCATTGAAGATTTTAATGGGGTATATTTCACCATTAGATTGGATGATGGCAACTCTCTAATAAAATGTCCTAATCCTAATGACCGGTATAAAGCAAAGCAAATGAACGAGTATCGTTATGAGATGGTATATGACCCCAAGAGACATCAACTCGAACGAAAAACTCCATTTATTCAAAAAACCAAGCAATTCCCTTTAAAGTTGGCTTACGCTTTCACTATACATAAAGCGCAAGGGCAGACTTACGAGAAGGTTATATTGGATTTGAATAGCCATATATTTGCTCCTGGTCAATTATATGTTGCACTTAGCCGTGCAAAGTCCTTGCAAGGTCTATATTTAACCAAACCCGTAACTTATAGTGACATCATCTCGGATGATTCTATTTTTGAGTTCCTTGGAGAAATAAGGACCTACAATGGTTGTAAAGAATTGAATCTTGAACCAAGCCAACCCTCTCAGACAACTATCTCAAATCCCATATGTGATAACTTCTCCAGTTTCATTCGCATGAATGAAAAAAATCTGTCTTCCATGGAGTATATGCTTCACACGCTTACTTGTTTTAAGACATTGATATATAACAATGAATTTGAGAAGGCATATTGGGAATTACAGAAGATTATTGATCTTATTGTTTCAACCTATCAAACAAACGATTATTCTCGGCTTATTGATTGTATAAAACAAAAGGACTACACCCATGACGGATGTATGTACTCATTGAATGCCATCTTTGAGATTTACACAGATGTCATTCATTATCCTCTGAAGCAATATCAATCCGAGAACAGAACATTGACATTCAAATTATCAAAAATATGAGACGACTACCAATTTATTTTCTGATCGATGTATCAGAGTCGATGGTGGGAGAACCCATCACACAAGTAGAGAATGGAATGAGAAATATCATTCAGGAACTGAGAACGGATCCTTATGCTCTTGAAACGGTATTTGTGTCTGTCATCGCTTTCGCAGGTAAGGCCAAAAGCCTATCTCCATTGACAGAACTATACAAATTTTATCCTCCCAAATTACCGATTGGCGGTGGTACGTCATTGGGTACTGCCCTCAATTATTTGATGGATGACATAGAGAAGTCTGTTCAAAAGACTACTGCAGAAATGAAAGGTGACTGGAAACCGATTATCTTCCTGTTTACAGACGGTACACCTACTGACAATCCCAATCCTGCTATTGAAAGGTGGCAAAAACACTATCAGAGGAAGTGCAATCTTGTATGCATTTCATTAGGTGATAATGCTGATACCCATTTGTTGGGGAAACTTACTGAGAATGTTTTACGATTGAAAGAGACCGACGAGTATTCGTTTAAGGCATTCTTTAAATGGGTAACAGCCTCGATTAAAACCAGTAGCGTTTCTGTAACGGATGCTGGTATTGATGATTTACAGCTTGCTCCGATGGATGGAATAAACTTGGAGAAGGTTAATACAGAAGAACAGTGTGTGGTCGATGAAAACTTTGCCGTTTTACTGGGCAAGTGTTCAAACACAAAGAAAACATACCTTGTTAAATATGCAAAACGAATTGGAGATATTCGTGGATTGGAAAGCCTTGGAATAAAGGCAACTGATTACAAACTTGTTGGAGCTTTTCCAGTTGACGAGGAAATTTACAATAGTTTGAGTGAAGGTAAATCAAACCGCAATATTAATACGATGTCACTACGTGGTGTGCCTACATGTCCATGTTGCGGTAACCAATACGGAGTAGTGGTATGCGATTGTGGTAATATCATGTGTTCTGATGGTAATACTCAGGCATGTCCTTGGTGTGGAACAGAAGGTTCTCTTGGTGAGATTGAAGAAGGAGGAATGAACATAACGAGAGGACGAGGATGAAAGATTATTTTTTGGAAGTATTGCGCCGTGCTGGCATAGAACCCACAGATTGTGAGTTTGAAGACTTTGAAAAAAGACTTGTCTGTGGATTGTGGAACAAGATTAAAAATGAGCGTATGGATGAAAGACTTATAATTAAAAATGCAGTAGATGCTGCTCCGATAATGTTACCCAATGGTAGAGTCGGTGAACAATATAAAGCTGAAAATGATTTTGTCATTGAGGGAGTAGATGATTATGAGATTGTTGGACTTGACGCTATCGGATTGACGTATGAGAAGACAGAAAAAGGTTTTATCATATCAGGAACAGCACAACCAGAAGACATCAAAGGTGGTGATTTCCCTCTTACCCTACGTTATAAACCCAAAGGGCTTCTTGAAGGAGAAAACTGGTTAGAAAGACAATTGACCCTAATTTTGAATCCTGATCCTAGGACTTTATGGAAAGACATTCCGACACCAAGAGATACAGAATATTTCAAGGAAGATTCGCAGATGCAATATGTGAAAGTTGAGGAAAAGGATGGGGTTCCCCGGAAAGACATTGTGGCAGCAAGCCAACGTGGGCGTTCTCATGCCCATGAGGGCAAAGCACGTGATGATCATTTTCTCCTTCAGTATTGTAAGGATACGGAATGGTATATTATGGCCGTCGCTGATGGAGCAGGTTCCGCAAAGTATTCTCGTGAAGGAT
>Ga0247608_10000861_pt1 | contig 45709 bp, 54 predicted proteins | sample 176DNAGHGlowgp2_FD_193490 | JGI IMG/M metagenome (GOLD analysis project Ga0247608, IMG submission 193490) | Sheep rumen microbial communities from Palmerston North, Manawatu-Wanganui, New Zealand - 1766 DNA GHGlow gp2 | ecosystem: Host-associated > Mammals > Digestive system > Stomach > Rumen ...
CAAGCCGTGTTTGTTACTTTTATTTTCAAAAGTCCGTTAGAAGTTCGGTTGCTCTTTCGCTTTCCGCAATACTGAATAACACTATCTCCGCATTGTCACCACTCTCTGTGTGAGTATTGCCTACAAGTTTTGGTTTTCTTTTCCATAGTCATTTCTTTATTTCGTTATATTCAGTCGTTTCTTCTTGCTCGTTGTGAGCAGCCCACGGCTCGTGTTCTTTAACATAGCCTTTCTCCCAGCAGTCTATGCAATAGACTTCATTAAAAGCATTTTGAATGTAATCCTCGCCATCCTCCATTTTATGACCACAAGACTCGCATATATGGTCGTGGTGTGTATATTTGTATGCCATAGTTCTTCGTGTTTTATTTAAGGGAAATTCCCCCTTTATTTCCTATTATTTCCTTATTTCGTTTGTTATGTTAAATACAACCACCGCAGCAGCCATAATCAACATTCTCATTAAAGACTCTGTCTATTTCATCTGCTAAATCTCTAAACTGTTCTGGCAGATCATCAGCATCAATCTGCCATTCTCCAGTTTCTGCATATAAATTCTCCATAGTACCTGCTATGCAACCGCCAGTAGACCAGAATGCTTCAAAATTCGGATTGTTTGGATCTTCATCCATGTGATTGCCATTTCGATAATGGGAATAGTCATGTCCGAACTTATACTCCTTGCCGTCTATTTCAAGGGTTAAGACACCACTACATAGATTTGGATATTCGCCTGTGTAAGATATGAATCTCACTCTCTTATTGTTGCTGTTTCTATTATTGTTTATTACCATAATCCTTGTTATTTATATATCATTATAAGAATTAAAAAGCTCTTCTAGATCTTCATCAGAATAAAACTGATAAACATCGTTAGTAGCTTTACCTAACCATTCTGTATCTATAAAATAAGCTCCTTCTCCATATTTATCAATAGCCCATTTACCTGTTACTAAAGAAGAGTGTAAAGGAAATTCTTCTAACTTATCTATTTGAGAGCTTTCTATTTTTTCTTTTGGTATGATCATGAATGTTTCCATAGTTATATATTTTTATATTTTACATTAAGTTCTTGACAAATAATTCTAGCTAATTCTTCTTTTAGATATTGTCTGTATTTTTTCTTTGTTTTACTAGATAATTTTGTTATATAACATCTACCTATAGAAGTTATATAAATAGGATAAACTTTTCCTTTAATATCTGTATAATTAAATTTAGTTTGTTGGTCTTGTATTTTCATATCTTCTAATTTTTATTTTATGTTATATATTAAAATATTTTGTATCAAAAAGTATGGGGTTACCGAATTGTATATCTAATAATGATACACTGATTCGGTAACCCCTAGCAAGATAATTAGGAAATTAGGGCTGCTACTAAGATTTGAACTTAGATTTTTTATTAAATACTTTAGTAAATAATAAATATTTTTCCATTTAAATTATAGCAGCTTGATTATCATTTCTCATCATAATTAAATAATGATTATAACAGTGAAAAAATGAAACAAAATAGCTCTAACCTCTAACCAATCAGTGAAATGATAATTCAATTGTAGTCCATAGCAGAATCGAACTGCTCTTTAGAGAATGAAAATCTCTCGTCCTAACCGATAGACGAATGGACCAAGTTGAGGTCTTTTTACCATATTGAAATTCTAGCTAGATAGTAAACCTCCATTCTCTCTTCCTCTGTCTACTTAAAGACTTATCGGCGCTGATTTACTAAATTCCAATTTAGGTATCTCCTTTTGACCTCACACGTTTACAAACCCCCTTGATATTAGAATATTATAGTATGGTTTGTTTTCGCCCTACTTTAGTATCGTAGATTTTAGGAGATTAATTTTTATATCTTTCGATATAAAATCCGAACTAAAAATCAATGCTTTAGTTGGAGTATCAAGATTTGAACTTGAACAAACAGAACCAAAATCTGTTGTGCTACCATTACACCATGCTCCAATTATTAATCTTTATATGTTATTCAATTAAGCAATTTAAGATTCTTTTATTTTAGATCCTTTTAACTCTTTTCATACTACATTATAAATTGTTTTACAATTTTGTTTTAATGCAGATTTAAAAGAAGCTCTCCCCTAATCCTTTTTAGTAATTTTTATTTTAATTTTCCTTGGCTTAAACATTTCTATTAATTAATTAAATTGCGGTACCAGCAGGGCTTGAACCTGCGACCCTCTGATTAACAGTCAGATGCTCTAACCAACTGAGCTATGGAACCAATTGACTCCAACGAACCTGCTTTCATGCTAACGCATTATTCAGTAAGAAGGACGGTCTTAGGGACCTTCCTTGTTCTTCATGTTGGAGTGATGGAAAGGCTCAAGCAATCGAGCTACCTTATTAGTTAATCCAATTACTATTAGATTGCTTCTTCTAATAATAATCTTATTTAACTAATTCCCATCTAAGATATTCGTAATTTAAAATAATAATTAAGAGTGAATCACAGGGGACACCCCTATAATTCACTCCGGCCCGCACTGACCAGCTGCTGCAACAGCCCTACTGTTTCCCATGATTATTGCAGTAATCACAGTTATCAGTAATTAATCCCAATGTTCTTCTATGTCTCGGCATGAGACTTTAAATCATTGCATATTACATTGGGATACTAAATATTAAGTTGCGGGGAATGGGATTGAACCACTGACCTCCAGGTTATGAGCCTGGCGAGCTACCACTGCTCCACCCCACAATGCTGTGAGCCTTTCACTCACTTGATTACTTCTTCTTTCCCCCATGTGAGTAATAACATGGTACAAAAATCGTACTGCCAGCAGGATTCTAACCTGCATTGCTCTGTATGCATCCAGAGATCTTAACTATTAGACGATGACAGCAAAATAGTACAGCTAGTGGGATTTGAACCCACACGGCTCTTTCGAGCCACAGGATTTTAAGTCCTGAATGTCTACCTATTCCATCATAGCTGCTTAAAATACCTAGAACATACATTTTGTATGCCTAGGTATCTAACTAAATAAAATGACACATATATTAAACAAACAACTTTTTGAAAAGCCTTTTTATAAAAGATTCTTTTTTAGGAGTTTCTTTAATTACTTCTGCCTTTTTAATGTTCTTAAGCTCATAGTATTTTTTAATTATGGCTTTTTTAGTCCTGCCTTCAAGAGTTTGTTCACATAACTCCCAATTTGGAGCTGTTTTACTGAGAATATTAATCTCTTCTAATGTCCATCTTTTCATAGTTATTATTTATTGTAAGTCATTTATTAAAAGTCTAAATCCCAATGGTGTGCCTTTAGCAGTTATACCATAATATATAGTCATTTCTGCTAGGCTTCTTGAAAGTCTTCTTATTTCTATTTCTACAGTTATATTATCATGTGTAGCAACCATAGAAACATAAGTTTCATTGTCTACTATTTCTATTATCTCATACTTAGATATTGGATTAAGATGAAAATATATAGTTGCTTTATCATAATTAATAGACATTTTTACATTCTTAAGCTCCCAATCAGACCAGCCATTTGTTGTTTCATCAGAATAAGACCAATGAGATATATTATAGTCTATTGTTTTAGCTTGAATGAGTTGCAAAAATAGAAAAAAGAATGAAAGAAAGAATACTTTTTTCATATTATTTTATTTTTTTGTCTAGTATTTCGTTATATAAATAATTTATAAATGCTGCCAAACAATAAGATATATAAAATATTAGTCCTATTACTGGTGTCATCATTACTGCCATAAGAGGTTTGCCATGTTTTATTTGCCAAGCCCATTCTTTAAAAAAGTCTTTGACAGTAGCGTTATCTGAGAGTCTTGCATAAAGCAAGATTCCCAGAATAACATATTGTATAAGAGTAGCAATAATTGCTATTATTATTAATGTATTCATATTATTTAGTTTTAGTGTTGTTAGTAATATAATTTTTTAGGCTATCTAACTGAATAGATAGCCTGAACTCGTGATTTTTGTATATAAATCTCTGAAGCTGCAGCTGTTGCTACAATGAGTGCAATAGCACTAAACATAATAATTATTCCTTTCATAGTTGTTTGATTTTATTTGTTAGTAACTGGTTTTGTGAACTTATTTCTGATGTAGATTTTGCCATCTATAGTATATCTTCTTTTCATATTAGTATTACCTTTTTAGTTATTAAAATATATTATCTTCACTCATCCCCTTCATCCAACATACCTCTAAAAGTTGGGGAGTAGTTAAACCCTCTGACTCTGAGGCACTTAGCATAGTTGCAAATATAAACTGTCCCTCTAAATAGAAGAACACTTCAATGTTTCCTTTAGTGTTTTTTAACACTTTAGCTGATAATCCATCAGCAAGTTTAATCCTAATCATATTGCTAAAAGTTTAAAAGTTTGACTTGAATTATATATAATAATGTATAGACTTCTTGGAGTTTAAACCTGTTTTAAAAGATAATACCACCAGCAGGTTTCCCCACTGGTGGTCATAAGGAGTATTACTCAAGCTTCTTCAGCTTAGACAAATCAACCTGCTCTTTACCAAGAACAAGCAACTTGTTGCCATCCTCAAACTCAGTCTCATAGATTGCAAGACCAGACAGCTTCTCAGCTCCCTTAGCTGAAGATGAAACATACCCTGAAGTTCCATCACCACAAGCGAAGAACACATGGCCCTTTGCATTAGGTTCCTTGAGGTAGATACCCTCATGGTTGTTTGAGAACTCCTTAGCTGACATAACTCGTGAAAGGCTGTTATTTGCCATAGTTGTAGACTTCATCTCAGAAGCCATTGCTATGATGACGTTCATAGCTAAACGAGGACAGAATAAATGACTAACAAGAATGCCCTAAGTTCCTGTTAGTCTGAAAACTAATGGCGGGGATATAATCCCAATTGCCGAAGGCTAGGGGATGTATTTGTTGGCTATCCCTCACTCATAACAGTAAATCCCAAATTAAAAAATTTCAAAAAATTTTTTTCAAAAAATTTTTTCTAAAAAAATTTTATTATCTTAGCACTTGCTAATACTTAGTATGTATAAGTAATCACCCTTGATATAAAGTAGGGGGTCAGAAGTCGGGTTATAAGTTTTAAATAAAAACTGAATTGTCCCCGATATTAGCAGAAATAATTACTATATAAGGTATCTTACTAGAGCCAATACATATGTGAAAAGGCACAGGTAAATCTAGTCTAGGGGGTATTAAAAGAACGGGGGTACTGAAATTAGTAATTAAATTTTATTCATCTTAGGGATATTATTGTTTTTTACAAACTCCAATATATCATATAATAATATTTATCCTATCTTTGTATATATTTTATGTATAGTTATGGCTAAGAAAAATATAATAAACAAAGCTAAAGAATTAATTAGTGATAAAGCTAAAAGAGAAGTAATACATTCTATATCAATAAATAATGGTAAATTAACTGCTGAAAAAGATATTTATGGAAATACCAACTGGTATAGAAATGGTAAAAAACTTTCAGAGAAAGAACTAAGTAACTATAAGTATTATGATCCTAATATTAAAGCTTACAGAACTTTAAATTTAAAAGAAGAAACTATTTATGATCCCCATACAGATGAAGAATACACTCAAACAGTAGCTTCTGCCCCAGTATATTCTCCTAATTATGATAAATTAGGTAAGAGTGGTAATCCTGAAATATACAAAGAAGATGCTAAACAAGGTATAGCTATATCAGAAGGAGGTAAAGAGTATACTTTAAGAACTAAAGGAAGAAATAATTTAGTAGATATTCCTGAATCTCTTCTAGACTCTGTAGCTATAAATACTGGTAGAAGCAAGACAGACTTTTTTACTAACCTGGCTTTAATATCTCAAGAAAGCTCTTTTGGCAATAAATCTCATTATTTAGGTAGAGATGACTACCATAAAAGTATTAAAGATGAGAGAGGACTCTTTCTTTCTCCTCATGACCTAACAAATAATCACTCTTATTATACTACAGGAGAACTAGATTATTTAGCTGCTGTAGGTAGAAACTTTCCTAAAGCATGGAAATCAGGAGATCTTTCTTTAACTAAAGAAGAGTCTAAAAAAGCAGATGAACAAAGAATAGCTGCAGAGAAAGATATAGAGTATGCTTATAAGCACGGTAAGATAAATAATGGAAATACACCTCATTATTCTAATAATATTATGACAGATGCTTTTATAAGGAATGCTAGAGATCCCCAAAGTTATAATACTAATGAAAAAGGAAGAGCTGCTATTATAGAACAAAATAGACAAGAATTATCTAAAGAAAAACAACTTCAAGAGTATTGGAATACTAGAGGCAAAAAGTTCTATGATAAAGGTGTTCAAGAAGGAGTAGAACCGTATAAATATTGTATAGGAGGGTATTTATATGCTAAAGGCGGTGCTAAAGGTGGTTGGATGCCTTCTAAAGAAACTCAAGCAAGAATAGCAACATGGGAGGGCTCTTCTATGCATAGTCCTGCACCTGATACTCATAAAGTGAACAATTCTTTTGAGAAAGAAGCAAAAGGATTTAGAAGTGTTATCCCTAAAGAAACTTGGGATGTTTTAAGTGAAGACGAAAAAAATGCTTTGTATTCCTTATCTTATAATATAGGCTGTGGAGCATTTAAGAAAAGAGTCGTACCTACATTAAATAAATATGCTAAAGGAAAGGCTATAGCTGCAGATGTAGCAGCTTGTATGTATGGGACTAAAGATAATGATCCTAAGTTACCAGGATTGCCTAAAAGAAGAGCTATTGAAAGAAACTTATTTGGAGCAGCAGCATATGCTAGGACTGGAGATGCTTCTTATTTAAGAGGTGATGCAGGTACCCCTGTTTCAGAGAATGGTTATGTAAATACTCCTTGGGGAAAAGTAGGATTAGATAGTCCTATGAGTGAAGACTTTTCTTCAGATTCAGATATGTTTGATTTAGCTAGTCCTAATCCTACTGAACCTGTAGTAGGAGGTAGCTCTGATAATATACAAATCAAAACAGGTATTACAGAAGCAGATCCAGAAGAAGCACAACAAACAAATGCTAGACAGTCTGGTATGCAAGCTGTAAATGATTTATATGAAAGATTAAATACTGTAGCTACTATGCCTCAAGCAACAAATCAGAATCAAGGAATGCAACAAGAGGATTATACAGGCAATCAAATGTATAATAATGCTTTACAATCTTCTTTAGCTTTAAATAATCAATTTTTAAATTCTTCAAGTAATATAGGATTGTTAGATTTAGTAGGGGATATGGATACTAGAGATAAAGTTTGGGCGGCAGAAGATCAAGAACTAGAAAATAATGAATAAATAATTTAAAATTATATATGAAAATGAGTATTAAATTAAATGAAGAGTGGCAAGCAGAAGAAGATGCTAGAACACTAGAAAGGTATCAGGAAATAATTAAAGATAAGAAAAGATTAGATGCTGCTTTAAAAGCTGCTAGTAAAACAGTAGATAATCTAGAAGCAAGAGCTAAGGCACTTAGTAAATCTTTAACTGGTATAAAAACTCAAATTAAAAACAATGGTAAAAATTCTTAGAAAGGAAGGGTGGATTTTAAATCCTAAAGATTCTGTAGTGAATAACATAATTAAAATGATAGATAAAAATAATGGAGAATGTCCTTGTCATAATAACAGTGTAGACAAGCATTGTCCATGCAGTGACTATAGAGAAAAAGATATTTGCCACTGTACTTTGTATGTACCTAAAAGTTAAAATAATATAATTATTTTAATTATGTAGTATTTTACTTGCAGGTTTGTAATTTTAAAACTATTTTTGCATAAAACATATTTAATTATGTCTAAACGATTAGATGCTATTATAGCAAAAAACCTTATTGAAGGGGTTCAAAAAGTAAACAGTTTGAATATACCTAGAGAAGACGTCATCACAATATTTCAAAATTCATTAGGGGAGTATGTGATATTATTTTATATGAAAAATGATAAATAAAGAAGAATATAATAGAATACCAGTACATTATTGTGCTAACTGCCTTTCTTTAAAAGTAATTAGACTTTCTGTGACTACATCTTATTGTGATAAGTGTGGAGATACAGATATTAGAATAGCTAATATAAAAGATTGGGAAAAATTATATAATAAAACACATGGTGAAGATTTTTTAAATACTAATAAAAACAATAAACCTAAAAATTATGGCAGATACTAAAAAAGAAGAAGTTGTGGAAGAGAAGAAAATTGACTACAATCAGCTTAAGGCTTATGCAGATAATATAAGTCAGCAAGCTTCCAAGATTTTTAAAGAGAACCAGATGTTGAAAGCTACTCTGAATTCTAGAGATATTGAGTTTGCTTTCAAGGCGCTGGAGTTTAAGGATCTTTTCTCTAAGGAATTTATTAAAAAGACTGTAGATAAGTTGGAAGAGCTTTTGACTCCTATGTCAGAAGAGGAAGTTAAGGCTGCTGTAGAAGCTGCTCAGAAGGCTCAGGAAGAAAACCAAAAAGCTAATAAGGAGTAATTATGAATAAAAAAGGAATACCTAATAATGTTATAAGGATTCCTACCTCTTTAAAAAAAGATTTCTTTAGAATTTGGATAGAGTTTCTTACTCCACTACACTCTTTAACCAATAAGGAAAAAGATGTAGCTGCAATTCTTTTAAAAGAGAGATATAAGTTAAGTAAGGCAGTTAATGACCCTGCCTTACTTGACAGAATCTTATTAGGAGATGAGACTAAAAATACTATTAAAGAAGAACTTAAGATTACAGAAGCTTTTTTAAGAGTAATATTCAGAAAACTAAAGAGTACTAAATTCATTGTAGATAACAAGATTAATGCTAAGTTCATTCCTAAAAATTTAAAGGATGATGATACTATGTTTCAATTATTGTTTTTCTTTGATTTAAAGAATGATTGATAAAAGTATTATAAATAAGATAGCTATAGAACTGGGGTTAAAACCCAAAACAGTAGAAAATGCCTATAAAGCATTTTGGTTCTATATAAAATCTACAATAGAAGAAATGCCTTTAAAGGAGAAAATAAAAGAGGAGGAGTTTCTTAAATTAAGAACTAATTATAATTTACCTGGGTTAGGTAAATTAATTTGTCCTTATGATAAGTATATAAAAGTGTATAATAAATACAGTAGTAAAAATGCTAAAGATAAAGAAGATTAAACCTATGTTTAATTACATTCTTGTAACTAAGGATGTGTATACAGATAAGGATGTAGATACAGATGGTTTCTATAGACAACTAGAGGGTTCTATTAAAGAGTACCAGAAGGTGCTTGCTGTAGGAGATATGGTTAGAAATATCAAAGAGGGAGATTTAGTTAAGATAAACCCTGAAAGATATGCTCAGCATAAGCATCCTGCAGGCTCTTTAAAAGATGGTGTTATAGAAGATAATCCTGTAGTTGCTTATAGATTTAAAATAGTAGAACTTGAAGACAAACAATGTTTGTTACTTACAGAACAAGATATAGAATTTATAGTAGAAGATTTTACAGAAGAAGCCCCTAAAATAATACAGGTGCCAGAAAAGAAAATTTTAGTATAAACAAAAGCCTGTCAAAACGACAGGCTATTTTATATAAATATATGATTAAGTTATTTAACTATTCAGGTTATCAAGTTAATGTAGAACCAGAAGCTTTACTACTACAGCCTTTTAAAGCTTTATGGGATAGAGATAAAAGTAAAGATAAAAGCAAAGCAATGCAAGAGCTTGCTGTAATTTATTTTATGGAAGATCCCAGAAGTGACTATCAGTATCTTGTTGATAGAGAAGTAAGACTGTCAGAAATAATAAAAGGGTTAGGACTTAAAGAAAATTGGAAACCAGACGCTGCTATTGAGAGGGCTATGCAGTTCTACTCTAGTTTTAAACCAGCATCTGCAGGACTTCTAGAAGATACTAGATATGCTATAAATAAACTAAGAGAAATGCTTAGAAATATAGATCTTGATGAAAGAGATAAGAATGACAAACCTGTACATACTTTAAGTTCTATTACTTCTACAATTAAACAAATACCAGCACTGGTAAAAGATTTAGATGAGGCAGAGAGAACATTAAGTAAAGATATTATAGCAGAAGCTAAAGCAAGAGGTTCACAATCAAAATCATTATTAGAAGATGAAGATTAATGAAGTATTACAAAGTTTTAATTGGGCCTTAGATGATGTACATTGTGGTTCCAATCATTGGTTTTTAACATCAGCTTCTTCTGTAGAGAAAAAGATAGGCTCTATAAAAACTATTTATATAAAAGTATATTTGGTTAATAACCAGGAGAGCAAAACAAAACTAATTTTAGAAAAAGAATATACAGGAAATATTACAGAAGAGAACAAAGAAAAAGCCTTTAATAATTTAAGTTTAAGTGTATTAAAAGATTTAATACTTATATTTAAAGATAATGCACAACAATTAATAGAAGGAACTTATGGAGATAAATAAAGATTTTTATATACCTACAAATAAATACCAAACTCCTGTTACTATAGAGCTTCTTCAATCTTTACCTGAAGAAGTTGCAGAACAATTATTGGATTTTTTAGGTAATGTAGAGTTTATAAAAAGACTAATATCTCCTTCTAGACTTAGAGCAAAAGATCTGCCTAAAGATGAGAAAGGCAGGATTATAGTAGATATAACTAATCCACATATCTTAGAAGATATGGATTACTTCAGGCCATCTGCTCTACACTATCAGAAATATGGCTGCTATACTTTTTTAAGACCTAATCCTAATCCTAACAGTGAATACAAAAAGTGGATAAATGAAGAAAAAAGAAGGTGTAGAGAAGGTTATATAAGAGAATCTGATGGAGAGTGGGTTACTGGATATTTATATTGGTATATGAACTACTGTCCTATTATGCTTACTAGAACAAAAGAAGGTTCTAGAAAAGCAGATAGAGTAGAGGATTTCCCTGAAATATGGGAAGGAATTTATTGGAGATTTCATTATTTAGACCAGGCTAGAAATAAAGGACAACATGCAATAGAATTAGCTAGACGTGGAGCATCAAAGTCTTATACTTTAGCTTCTATGATGGCTAAAAATCTTATATTAGGAGAAAGTGAAGAAATGAGAAAAAGAGTAACTACTATTCTTACTGCTTATCAAAAAGAGTATTTAGCAGATAAGGATGGTACTCTCTCTAAGTTTGAACCTATGATAAATTTCATAGCAGATAATACAGAATTTCCTAGACTAAGATTAAGAAGCTCCTCTCAAGAAATGTTCTGGCAGATGGGATATATAGATTCTAATGGTAGAAAGAAAGGTTCCTTAAATACTGTTATGGGAGTATCATCTAAAGATGATGAGGACAAGTTAAGAGGTAAGCGTGGTTTTATTTATTTTGAAGAGATGGGTTCTTTCTCTAATCTTTTAAGTATTTATGATACAGTAAGGTATGGTTTAGAGGAAGGTGATTACACTTTTGGACAAGCCTTTTTAGTAGGTACAGCAGCTGAAGATTCTTCAGATTTTGAGTCTGCTAAAACATTATTATATAATCCTGAAGGATATAATATATATAGTGTAGAGAATGTATATGATAAACCTAAACAAGGTAAACAAGTATTTGGTTATTTCTTCCCTTCTTATATTAATAGAAAAGGTTGCTATAATAAAGATGGTGTATCAGATGTTATCAAGGCTTTAGTAGAAGTTTTAATGAATAGATATAAAGCTAAATATGGTACTAACCCACAATCAGTATTAAGAGTAATAGCAGAAATGCCTATTACCCCTGCTGAAGCTATTATTAAAGTTAAGTCTACATATTTCCCTACAGTAGCTCTTCAAGAGAGGTTGAGTCAATTAGATTTAGATTCACATGCTTATGATGATGTTTATGTAGGTAATCTGACTCAAAACCCTAAGACAGGAGAAGTAGAATTCTTTCCTACTGATGACCAGCCTATACATAAATTTGGTGTAGCTAATACTACAAAAGGAGCAATAGAGATATTTAACCTTCCAGAAAAAGACAGCTCTGGAAAGGTTTACCACAATAGATATATATTATCTTGTGACCCTGTAGACTTTGATCAAGCAGAGTCTAAATCTTTAATGTCTGTATTTGTAATGGATTTATTTACAGATAAAATAGTAGCAGAATATACTGGTAGACAGAATTTTGCAGACGAAGGCTATGAGATATTAAGACTACTCTGTTTATTCTATAATGGTAAATGTTTATATGAATCTAACTTAAAAGGTACTTTTGCTTATTTTAGTAAAATGAATTGTACTCATTTACTGGCAGATACTCCTGAGTATTTAAGAGATAAGCAGCTTGTTAAATATAGTTCTTGGGGAAGTTCTGCTAAAGGAGTTAATGCTAGTGCAGCAGTCAATAATTATGCTAATAGTTTAATTAAAGATTGGTTATTAAAACCTGTGCCTACTATAGTAGAGGAGGATGGAGAAAAGAAAACTATAAGTGTATCTAATTTATATTTTATTAGAAACAGAGCTCTGCTAGAAGAGCTTATAGCATTTAGTCCTGAAATAAATGTGGATAGAGTTAGAAGTCTAGGTTTATTAATGCTATATAGAGAAGAGAAAATAATACAGTATGGGGGAGATTTAAACCCTAGTTCTTATGAACAGAAAAGTAGTTCTTATTTAGGTAATGATGATTATTTTAATAGGAATTATGGTAATTCTATTTTTTAATAGCTGTTTTATTTAGCAATATAAATAATTTACTTCTTTGAAATAAATTATTTATTTTTTTAATTATTTTTGTGAATAGTTTGAATATCATAAATTATGACTAATCCAGATATAGTAGCAAATGCTAAAGCCAAGTATAAGGGTAGATTCCCTCAGCAACAATTATCTTTAGCAGCCAAAAATAAAATATGGAGGATTGCCTGTGTAGAATGGGCAGATTCTAAGACTTTTTTTAATTATGCTCCTGTAAGAAATTCTACTATAAATAAAAGAGTCAACTATGATCTTTTTAATGGTAAATTACACATGCAGGACTTAGAGCTGATATTAAATCCTGAAGGATTAAAAGAAAATACTACTCCTACTAGAATACAACATTATCCTATAATAAACTCTAAGCTTAGAGTATTATCAGGAGAAGAGAGCAAAAGAGTATTTGATTATAAGGTAGTAGTAACTAATCCTAACGCTATATCAGAAATAGAAAATGCTAAGAAAAGCCAGCTGTTTGGACAGTTACAACAAATGGTAGCTCAGCAATCTCAAAGTGAAGAGGAGTATCAGCAAAATCTTCAAAAAATGTCAGATTACTTTATGTATGAGTGGCAAGATGCTAGAGAAGTAAGAGCTAATGAACTTTTGAATCATTATAAAAAAGAGTATAATATACCAGCTCTTTTTAATAAGGGTTTTATGGATGCTGCTATAGTGGGAGAAGAAATCTATAAATGTGATATAGTAGGAGGAGAACCTACTATAGAAAGAGTAAACCCATTAAAGATAAGAATATTTAAGTCTGGATTTTCAAATAAAATAGAAGATGCAGATGTAATAATAACTGAAGATTATCTTTCTCCTGGTCAGGTGATAGATGCTTACTATGATGTTCTTACTAAGAAAGATGTAGAATATATAGAATCTGCTCCAGATATTACAGGAGAAGCTGATGAGTTAGGCCATAGAGATGAAAGATATGGTTTTATAAATCACCATATGATAGATGATACTTTAGGTGCAGATTCTAATAATAATGGATTTTTCTTTGATCCACTGGGTTTGTTCTCAGATGTAGGTAATGATTTGATGCCTTTTGATACTTATGGTAATGTCAGAGTTTTAAAAGTCTATTGGAAATCAAAAAGAAAAATTAAGAAAGTCAAGTATTATGATCCTGAGACAGGAGAAGAAACTTTTGATTTCTTCCCTGAAAACTATGTACTAAATAAAGATTTAGGAGAGGAAGAAGAGATTTACTATATAAATGAGGCTTGGGAAGGTACTAAAATAGGTAAAGAAATATATGTAAATATTAGACCTAGAATAGTACAATACAATAGACTTTCTAACCCTAGTAGATGTCATTTTGGTATAGTAGGTTCTATTTATAATATGAATGATGATAGACCTTACAGCTTTGTAGATATGATGAAACCATATAATTATTTATATGATGTGGTACATGATAGACTTAACAAAATGCTTGCTAAGAACTGGGGTAAAATTATAACTCTAGACTTAGCTAAAGTACCTAAAGATTGGACAGTAGATAAATGGTTATATTTTGCTAAGAAAAACAACATAGCTGTTATAGACTCATTCAAAGAAGGTAATATAGGAGCTTCTATGGGTAAATTAGCAGGAGGTTTAAATAATGCTAGCAATGGAGTGATAGATGCTGAATTAGGTAATTCTATACAACAACATATAAATATACTAGAATTTATAAAGCTAGAAATGTCAGAAGTTGTTGGTATTACAAGACAGAGAGAGGGTCAGGTTTCTAACAGAGAAACTGTGGGAGGTGTAGAAAGAGCTACTGTACAGTCTTCTCATATTACTGAGTGGATATTTACTACTCATGATGATGTTAAGAAAAGAGCTTTAGAGTGCTTTTTAGAAACTGCTAAAATAGCACTTAAAGGAAAGAAACTTAAGTTCTCTTATATTTTGTCTAATGGTTCTCAAAAGATTATGGAAATTGATGGGGATGAATTTGCAGAAGCTGATTATGGATTAATAGTAGATAGCAGCAATGCTTCTCAAGATATTAATCAAAAATTAGATATGTTAGCTCAGGCAGCTCTTCAAAATCAAGCAGTATCTTTCTCTACTATAATGAAATTATATGGCAGTGCTTCTATTGCAGAAAAGCAAAGAATGATTGAGAACAATGAGAAACAGCTGCAAGAAAGACAAGACCAACAGGCTCAACAAGCACAGCAAGCTCAACAAGAGACTTTGGAAGCACAAAGACAAATGGAGCAAGCTAAAATGGAGCATGAAGATAGGTTAAATCAAAGAGATAATGATACCAAGATTATTGTAGCTAATATACAGCATAACGCAGATGATGGTATTGAAGAGATAGAATATTCTCAAGAAGCTAAAGATAAGTTAGCAGAAACTATCAGACAATTTGATGCTAGACTATCTTTAGATAAAGACAGATTAAAATTAGAAGAGAAGAAAACAAAAGAAGACCTTGAAATAAAGAGGGCAGCTTTAAAGAAAAGAAATACTAACACTTCTAAATAAATAAAATTATGATGTTTACAAGAGATCAAATAGAAGAAATAAAAGCTAGGTTAGCTTTATCTGGAGTAAAAGATACAGAACTGCCTAAAGCAGATATGCCTTTTACAGGGGATGAAACTATTGCTGTTGTTCAAAATGGAGAAAATAGAAATATAACTTATCAAGAGTTATATACTTCTTTAGAAGGAACTAAAGTAACAGATGTTGAAGTAAAGGAAGGTACTAATACAATAGACTTCGCTATTTACAGTAATGGAGAAACTACAGAAAGACCAATAACTGCTCCTTATTCTAAAACTGTTGCTGCTGAATCTTTAGATGCGGGAAAGCCAGCAGAAGAAGATGAAGATTTCATACCTTCAGAAGGATGCAACTGTTTAGTTCAAGCTGCTGAAGATGTAGATAGCACTAATAAAACAGAAGCTAAGTATACGAGTAAATTATTTTATAATAATGAAACAGATACTTTGATAGGTAATAATATACTATTTAAGAATGCAGAATTCTTAGATTTTAGTTTGCCTGACCTTTATTTTGCTTCCAATACAGATATAAACAATTTATTTAATGATAAAAATTATGGAAACGAATTCAAATTAATTACTTTAAATAACCTAGCATTATTTCTAGAAAATTTAAAGACTATTATTGATGCTAAAGTATCTTCTCTTGTAGTATACAAAGGAGCAGTTGATACTTATGATGACCTTCCTGAAACAGATTTAGAAGTAGGAGATACTTATAGAGTTAATACTGCTAGTCCTGAGCATGGTATAGAAGCAGGAGAGTGGACTTCTTGGAATGGCACTGAGTGGTCTCCTATTGGAGGTTTAGTAAGCCTGGTAGATTATTATACTAAAGGAGAAATTAATAATTTGTTCTATACAAAATCTGAAAGTTTGTCTACAACTCAGATAAATAATCTGTTTTACACTAAAACTGCTGCAGACTCCTTGCTTAGCAACAAACAAAACTCTTTAGTGTCTGGTACTAATATTAAGACTATCAATGGAGAATCATTACTTGGTGAAGGTAATATAGATATAGAGGCAGGCAGTAGTTCTTTAATGTATTCAGCAAAAACATTCTCTCAGGGTTCTACTACTACAAGTATACCTAATATAAATATACTGGAAGGCGAAGAAACTATACCTTTCTTAGATGTAGAGACAGGTGAAGAATCTAATTCCTGGGAAGGTATTAAACATGTTTTTAATGCTCCTGATAGTAATGGTTATTCTAAAGCTATAGAACTGGGCTTTGTAGAAACTCAATCTAATGTTGTAAGAGATATAAGTCTTTATTATGCTAAGCAAGCTGGTAAAGTAGAGTCTAATTTTAAAGCGGTTAGTATTTCTACAGATTTAACTAATTATGGTAACTCTTTATATTTAAAAGCTTGTAATATTAATGGAGACTTTGATGATACTAAACTGTACTTAAATAACTATTCTTTAAGTTATCTTGTAAATAAGATAACAGATAATAGTACTGCTATAAATAGTTTAACTACAAGTGTTACTCAATTAAACAATGCTATACATATACAAGGATCTACTATAAGTTATCAAACTCAAAGAATAGAAGATTTAAATACTGCTGTTAGAGCACTGCAGTCTCCTGAGATTTATTTAACTTATGCAGATGTTGATGAAGAAATAGGAGAAAGTTATTCTCTTCCTGTTATAGCCACTAAATTAGGACAGACTGTTTCTCATATATTATATACTGATAAAAATAAAGTAAGCTTGCAAAATCCTTATGTCTATGGAAATAAAGGAAGAGCTGTAGATTATATAATATATTCAGGATCTGAGAGTCTTGACACCAGTGATACAGGATATACTATGGCATTTGGAAATAGAGTAATGGAGGCCATTGCTTATGTTCCAACAGGAACGCAAAATGTTTATAATGTTTTAGGATCTGTAGGAATAGGCACATTCTCAAATTATTCTGGTCAATATGATACTGTTTATGAATTGTTACAAAACAATCCTAAACCTACAGTTGGAATTGTTTCTACATGGAGAACACCAGAAGTTTCTGGCAAAACTCCTATTACTTTAGATACATATACTCCTAGTGTAGGTATTACTAGTATAGGAGCTACTTCTTTAGGTAATATAGAATTCTGTGTAGAAGGAGAAAAAATAGTTTCTGTTCAAGATATATTAAATAGAATAGATGATAAATTAGATGCTTCTTTATTTGATTTTGATAGTGTACCTACAGCAGGATCTAGCAAGCTTTTAACTAGTGGTACTATTAAAACTGCATTAGATAGCCTGACTCCTTCAGGTAATAATAATGGTTGGGAGTTAGATAGCAACTATAATATCAACAGTACTATTAGTGATGATAGTAAAGATGACTTTATTAATAGTAGTAATAATATAGTTTCAGGAGTCAATAATACATTAAATACTGCTACTTATAATTATATATTTGGTAATGATAATGATGTTATAAAAACTACTAGATCTAATATAGAAGGAAGCGGACATACATTAAAATCAGATGCTACTAAAGTAGTGCTAACAGATGATACTCTTTTATATGCTCATGCTGAAGGTAGTGGCAATGAAATTTATAATAGTGGTCATGTGGAAGGATACATGAATGAAGTTAAAGGTCTATGGGCACATGCTGAAGGTCATTCTGGATATGCTACTGGCAACTATTCTCATGCAGAAGGTTCTCAAAGTACAGCTGCTGGTATTGCTTCTCATGCAGAAGGTTTTACAACAGAAGCAAATGCTTCTTACTCTCATGCTGGTGGTAAAGGTACTATAGTACACGCTGGTGCAGAAGCTCAAACTGCTATAGGAGCATATAATATAGTAGATACCGATAATGATTATGCCTTTATAGTAGGTAATGGTACTGCTCAAGAAAGATCCAATGCTTTTGCAGTACCTAAAACAGGAGGAATTACTTTATTTGATGGAACAGATCCAATTAATTTAAATTCAGATACTCTGATAAAATTAATTGAAAGTACAGATTCTATATGGAGTTTTACTTCAGATTATAATACTGGAATGATAGATTCAGATAGAGTATTAGGAATAGGTTCCACTATAACTGATGTAGTAATACCAAATCAAAATTTTAGGAATTCTTATTATGGTTTAGTGGATACTGAGGATGTTGGAGGAGATACTTATATTAAGGGTATTCAAGTGGCTTATGATGGAGTGTATGAGTTACATACCAATGTATCTTTGTCTTCTTCCTATACCTCTGGATTGGGTGTAGGACAGATTATTAAAGTGGGCAGAGATGCTTCTGCTACAGAGCCAGCTCCTATTATTGAAGCTAGAGTATTTCAATTAATGGGGGGCCCATCAAGTTCTAATGGAGGTATGGAAAGTTGTTATTATCTACCACTTAAAGCAGGAGACATAGTAATTCCTTACTGGACAGGTGGTCAAGCTATATCTACACAAAGTGGAAGCCCTTCTATAAAAATTTCTATAAGAAAAATTGGATAATTAATTTTAAATACTTATTTTTATGGCAAAAGAAACAAGAAGACCAAAACCTTTGGTAGCAAAAGCAGGTGTAACTATTGATAGACGCAGGTATGGCTGTGGGGGAAAAATCAAGAAGATTAAAAAGTAAACTTTTATATAAGATAGAATTGTATTCAATAAAAATAATCCCTATCCTTATCTCTGGAATATATTTAATGAATACAATTCTATCCTATAATAATATAGACTTACCAATTTTGTCTTATATTGTTTTTGCTTTATTATTGGTATTTTTATATTTATCTTCTTATGCCTTTGATTTTTGTTTATACCATAGAATGTTTTTACATTATATAACCTTAAATTTTGGTATTAATGTTTTGGATTATTATATAGGTATACCTTTATCTGATTGGCACTTATTTAATATGTATATAATTATTACTGGTTTATTTTTATTTGTTATATTATATTTAAGATTCAAAAAGAATGAGTAATGCAATTATTAAAAACCTTCTTATAAAGAATTTAGAAAATCTTTTAAATAAATTAAAAACAGATAAATGTGAAGTTACAGAGGAAGAAGCTATGGAAATAATTCAAACTATAGCTAATGAACCTTTAAGTAAAAGCCAGGCCTGTAATTATTTAAATATATCAAGAAGTAAATTTGATAATTTAATTAAACAAGGGAAACTGCCAAAAGGAATAAAAAGAAAAGGATTTAAAGAACTTGTCTGGAGAAAACAAGATTTAAAGATTTAAAAATTAAAAGTTAGTAATGTATTAACCTTCTAATTATCTAATAATTAGGAGGTTAATTTTTTATATAGCATCGTTTACTATTGCCTTTAACCTCCCATAATTTTGCATTGTTACGTAACAATCTAAAATTATTTATTAATTATTAATCTTAAAAATTATGGACGATAGTAAAGTTTTTATGTTTCCTGAAAAAGGAAATAATGGAATTGATGCTACAACTGCACTGCTTTTAGGTAACAATGGAGGTTTTGGCAATGGTTTCAACAACCCATTATGGATGATGTTTATGTATCCCTTTATCCTGCCTTTCTTTAACATGTTTGGTAATGGGTTTGGAGGATTTAATGGCAACAATAATGGTGTAGGCTTCCTTGCTAATCAGCTTAATAATGATGCAGGTAGAGACTTGATTCTTCAAGCTATTAATGGTAGAGCTGATGCTCTTGGTCAATTAGCTCAGATCACTCATACTAGTGTAGACAGTGTTAGAGATAACATTGCTATATTGAATACTAAACTTGGCGAGATAGGAGCACAAGTAGGAATGAGTGGTCTTCAGGTAATCAATGAAGTACAAGCAGGTAATGCTACTTTAGGAAGACAGCTGTGTGAATGTTGCTGTGAGAATCGTTTAGCTATAGCTAATCAGACTAATGCTTTGCAGTCTCAGTTAGCAGCTCACAATGCTGATGTAAGACTTCAGCTTTCTCAGAATGAGGCAGCTGATCAGTTAGCAGTATGCCAGCAGACAAATGCTTTAAGTACTCAGAGTGATAGAAATACTAACAGTATTCTTAATGCTATAGCTGGACAGAATACTCTTATTACTAAAGAATTCTGTGACCTTAAAGAGCGTGAATTGCAAAACAAGATCAATGCTCAAGGAGATATTATTACACAGTTAAGAAATCAAATTAGCAATGATAAGCAGACTCTGCAGTTTAATGCAGCTTTCCATGCTTTAGATGATAAGATAGATTCTATTGCTGCAAAACAGCCTAATACAGTACCTGTACAATGGCCTAATCTTGTAGCTGCTAATGCTACTCCTTATATAGGACAGAATTACTATCCTTGGGGAGGCAATGGTTTTGGTAATAATATAGTATTCTAAAATAAGGATTAAGGAGGTAAAAGTATGAATTGTTTTAATAATGTAACAACTAATGCAGGTGGTATACCTTATTTTAGTTCTACCAATACTACTATAGGTACTGAATCTATTGATATTGCTTTAGGATTTAGACGTATACAGCCAGTAGGTTATTTTACTGTATTTATAGATGATACTATACCAACAGGAACTATTGCAACTCTACCAGTAACTCTTACTTTAAATGGTACTAGCAGATCTCTTACATTGTCTGATGGAACACCAGTTACTGCTGCAGAGCTTATAGGAGCTAGTCTTATAACAGTATTTAATGATAGGTTTAAAGGCTTATTAATATTAACATCAAGAACTATTGTGTAATCAATTAAAATTATTAACTATGTTTTCAAATTTAAGTCAAAATAGCATTTTATATATCTTAGATTTAAAGTCTAATCCTAAGATAATAAGTGGTCCTATAGAAAGAGTTTCTTTGCCAAGACCTAAGTATAGTACTTTAAATCCTAATATGGAAATGGTAGTAGATATTACTGCTTCTATTAATGGAGAAAAGAGAGAGTTTAAAGGGGTGCCTAATGGAGCTGTGGCAGATTTTGGAGAAGAGGCTTTTATATTAGCAGATAGTAAAGATTCTTTAAATTCTTATGTAAGCTCTATGCTGCAAAATAGTAGAAATATTGTCAACAGTATAGAAAAACATAAAAAGCTTATTTCAGATTATGAAGAGGCTATTCAGGAATTAAACCCAGCTATAAAAGCTAATAAAGAGAATGATAAAGCAATACAAACTCTTCAAGACCAAGTAAATGCTCTTCAAAAAGGAATGCAACAAATGTTGTCTATAATGACTAAAAATGAAACACCTAAACTTTAAAATTATGGTTATATTATCATTTAAAACAAAGAAAGATAAAGAGCATCTTTTAGAGAAAGCTAAAAAGATGGAAGAATATGCTGCTATGATTGTAGACTGTATTGAAGATTCTAAAGAGTATGAAGAGGAATACTTAGAAAGATCTTATAGAGATGAAGAACCTGAATATGCAGAAAGATATAATCGTAGATACGGTTATAGAAGAAAAGGAATGTAAAACTAGGGAGCAGGGGTAACTCCCTGCTCTTTTAATTTTAATAATTATGAAAAGAGAAAACTTCACACAATATGATGAATACCCTGAAGCTATGCTTGTCTATATGAGAAATTATGGCCCTCATTTTAATAGAAAGCTTTTTGAGTTTGCAGTAGAAAAAATGTATAAAGTAACTAATGGAAAAAAAGAACCTTTAATTCCTTATAGTAAAAATGAGGTAGATAACATCATAAAACTGCAAGGAGTTAAATTAGAGAATAATCAATTATATGATGCTGCATATGTAGCTAATATGTGTAAAGCAGACTTCTTTGGTTCTTCTATAAAAGATGAGCATTGCTTAGCTTTATATGTTAAAGATGTTATTGATGATCCAGATGCTTATGATGGAATTGTTTTTAATAGGTGGTATGCTGATATGTCATATACAGGTATTGCTATTGATTGGGAATCTATGCTATGATTAGACAAGACATTGATATAAATGGCTATTGGAAAATTATAGTATTATACAATGTTTATTTAGGTAAAAAAGATACTGGTTTTACTTATACTAATAGTAATAAAAAAACTAGTATAGTAGGGATAACAGACACTACCAATCAAGAACAGTTTTTAAATACTATAGTTCATGAAGCTAAACATGTTCAATCACATATCTGTTCCTATTATAAAGTACCTGAAGACAGTGAAGAAGCAGCTTATTTAATAGGCTATATTGTACAAAAAATGCATAGAGTATTTAAAGAAATGATATACACTGGGGTTTATTAACTTCAGTGTATATTTATTAATAAAAGTTAATTGCTAAAAGTTTTTTATTCTCAATATTTTTTATCATATTTGCATAAATATTAAAAGTATGAATACTATATATAAATATATAGCTCTAATAACAATAATAGGACTTTTATTCTTAGGAGGAATTATATTATTTAAACAATATAAGAAATATAAAAATCTTTATTATATTTCCCAGCAAAATGTAGAAGCTTACCAAATAGAGAATTCTGATGCTAATAATAAACTTAGACAATATCAATTAACTATTGATGAGCTTAGATGTAGTAATGATAGTATAGACAAAAAACTATTGAAAGTAGTAGATGAATTAAAGATTAAAGATAAAAGAATAGAAGCTTTACAATATCAACAATCAGAAATATCAAAAGTAGATACTATAATATTTAAAGATACCTTATTTCAAGAGGGGATAAAAATAGACACAGCAATAATAGACCCTTGGTATAGTTTAGAACTCTCTTTAAAATACCCCTCTGAAATTAAGGTTTCTCCTACTTTTAAAAATGAACAGTATGTAATCATAAATACTAAAAAAGAATATAATAATAAAAGATCTAAAATATTCTTTATAAGATGGTTTCAAAAAAAGCATTTGGTTACTGAAGTTAATATAGAAGAGAAGAGTCCTTATGTAACTAATAAAAAAAGTAAATTTGTAAAAGTTATAAAATAATGCTAGAAGAAATAAATATTCAGGTTATTGTTACAGGTGTGGTCGGTATTATTACCACTATAGCTAGTGGATGGACTTCTTGGTTCTTTACTAAAAAGAAATACTATTCAGAAGTAGATAGCACTCTAATAAAAAACATGCAGGACTCTTTAGCTTTTTATACTCAATTATCTGATGATAATAAGCAAAGGCTAGATGAGACTTTAAAAAGAAATGATTTATTAGAGGAAGAAATAAGACAATTAAGGCAACAAGTATTTGAACTTATGAATACTATATGTACAGATATGAGTTGTGCGTTGAGAAAAAAGCAGACAAAAGCTAAAACTCAGAATAAAAAAGACGCTTAATATTTATACATTATGTACGATTTATATTTAGCCCAATATACTCATAAGTATGGCAATGGTTATGCTATTATAGGAGCTAGAAATGCTGAGCAAGTTTCTAGCATTTTAAGAAATCAAGGCAGATTTAAAGATGCTATTATAGTAGCATGTAAGAAAATAGAATTACCTACTCCTCCTGATGGAGATATGCAATTAATGATTGAAGGGGCTGTTACTACTATAGGCAATAGTGCTTATGATATAGCAGTCTCTTTAGGTTTTAAAGGCACTAAAGAAGAGTGGCTAGAAAGTATGAAGGGACCTAAAGGAGACCCTGGTCCCATGGGTTCTTATATTGCAGGTAAGGGTATAGACATAACAGATGGAGTTATATCAGTAATAGAGAGTGGTGGTAGTAAAGTGTCTTATACTCCTAACGTTACAGAAGGTACTAGACTAGGAACTCTTAGTATTGATGGTAAAAATCATAATATATATTCTCTTACACCTGTAGATGCATATACTAAGAGTGAAACAGATGATTTATTAGATGATAAACAAGATATTATATCTGCTGGTGATGGTATTGACATTACTAATAATGTGGTTAGTGTTGATAATACAGTAGCTAAGGCAGCTGATGTATATACTAAGACAGAAACAGACTCTTTACTTAATAATAAGCAGGACACACTATCAGCCGGAACTGGAATTGATATTACTAATAATACAGTATCTTGTACAGTTGATATTTCTGGTAAAGAGGATAAAGCTTTGTCGCAGACATTTACAAATAATGCATCTTTAACACTTGCAGATAATACTATATATACAGCTAGCGAGGCAATAAATACACTTACATTAATTGGGGCAACAGGCACTTCAGTTGTATCATTTGATACAGCAGTATCAAACACTGTAACAATAACTATCCAGAATATAATCTTTGCTGATACTCCAGCTTTTAGTAATAACGAACACTGGGAAATCGCCATTAGAAACGGATATGCGGTGTACACTAAATATAACCTAGTATGAGAAAGATAGATGAGATATATAACAGCATGTTAGGCAAGAATGGAGGTTATACAGGTTTTTGCGACTGGATAGCATCAGACGGCAGAGGGCAGTATATTGACACCGGCGTAACATTCAACGGTAGATACGGCATTGAGATAGACTACCTCTATTACACGGGTAATGCGTTTTTCTTCGGGGCGAGCGACGAGACTGCGTTAAGTGTTGTGCAGAGCAAGAAGTCATACTATGCTATAACACCTAATCAGCATACCTACTGCGCTTACGGTACAGGGGGAACAGCAATCATGCTTAATAGCCGCAATCCTGACACGGCTTTGAGCTACACCAGCAGAGTGTCTGGTGCGAACATCGTGTACACACTGACACGACTGAGCGACAGCGTGACATATACTACTCAGCAAGCTGTGCGGACCTTTGATTGCGTGCAGACAGTGGCTTTATTCGCCGTGCATCAGATAGGGAGTTACAGTGCAACACCGAATGAAACGAGGCTTGGACGTGTCCACATCTACGACGACAACGACGTGCTTGTTCGTGACTTCTGCCCTTACGTTGATAAGGGCATACCAGGAATGCTTGATGTAGTCAACGATGTGTTCTCTCCAAGCGCAAATGGCGTGAACTTCTTATACGGAAACTTCTAAATCAAAACAACTATGAACAGGAAATTCGGAAAAATAGAGAATAACAGACTCGTCTATGCACCGAGCGTGATTATAGATGGAGAGAAGCAGATAATCACAACCGATGCGGCAATATATCTGCAATACGGCTACAAACAAATAGTGCGTGAGCCATATCCGCAAGGCACTGAGATAGTGTACAGAGAGAACTACGTTGAGAGTGACACCACGATAACAATATCGTGGGTTGAAGACTTGGAAGCCACAAGGCAGAATGTGCTTGAAAAGATAGAAGATTATGACACAAGTAGTGCAGTCAATGAGTTTATAATAAACGACATTGGGATGTGGCTTGACGGAGATACAGAAAGACCTAAACTAAGGGGTGCGGTTCAAACTTATTTAGATAAAGAACTAGGTGATTACCCTTTGTGTGTAGAGGGTATTGGGGTTATTCCAGTAGCACCAACAAAACTACTATCAATGTTGGCTGATATAGAGGTGTATGCGATAGAATGTTTTACTAAAACCTTTGAACATAAGGAAGCTGTGAACACACTAACTACTTGTGAGGAGTTGGTCAACTACAATTATACCGAGGGTTATCCTGAGAAATTAGTATTTAATTTATAATTAATACAATATGAGATATTTTACATTAGAGGAGCTGACAAAATCAGCTACAGCAATAGCTAAGAAAATAGATAATACTCCTACAAAAGAAATACAACTAAACTTAACTAAACTAGTAGATAATGTATTAGACCCTTTGAGGACTGTTTACGGAAAACCTATTAGAGTCAATAGTGGTTATAGATGTCCTAAGCTTAATAAAGCTGTAGGGGGTAGTGCTACCAGCCAGCATGTATTAGGTCAAGCAGCAGATATTACAGGAGGTAATAAATCAGAAAATAAGATTTTATTTGATTTAATTAAATCCTTGAAGTTGCCTTTTGATCAATTAATATGGGAGAATGGTGGAGCGTGGGTTCATGTAAGTTATGGGCCTAGAAATAGAAGACAAGTATTATCTTTAAATCAAAAGTAATGACTATAGCATTTTTAATAGGAGTAATTTTATTTATTAGCTATGTAATTGTAGCTACAATTAAATTTGGTATCTTACCATCCTTATCAGATTCTTTCTATAAATACGGCGGTAAACCTAAAGGGTATATTTTTACTATTGCTATGTGGACAACAGTATTTTTAATAATGCCTTTATGGTTTAGTGTTACTAAAGATATATTCACTTTTAGCACATTTCTAGCTTGTGGCGGATTATTACTTGTAGGCGCAGCCCCAGTATTTAAAGGAGAAGATAATAAGTGGCATCAGATATTTGCTATAATATGTGCAGTATTTGCTTTGCTGTGGCAAATCTTAAACCAGCAGTATTGGGAAGTTCCTGTAATTACTTTGATAGTAGCTATTTTAATTTTTATTACTAAATCTTGGAAACAATGCAAGACTTTTTGGTTGGAAATGATAGCATTTTTTTCAACCTTTTTATCTATAGGAATTAAAAACATCTTAGGATAAATAAATATAAAATACTTCTTAAATGGAAGTAAAATACTTTTATTGGAGTGATATATAATAAGTTTAAATAATTTTACAACATAATTATAAACTAAATAGGAGAAGTTAATATGGAAGGTTTAGATTTAGATGCAATTTTAGATGACTCTCAGATAGAGAGTTTGTTTGGAGAATCTTCTGAAGAAGATGAAAAAACTAAATTAGAAGAAGATTCAACAGAAGATCAAGACAAAGACAAGAATCAAGAAGAAATTACTGAGGTTGATCCTGATAGTATGTTTGAGGAGAAACCAGAGAGCGTAGGTAATGAAAGAAATAGTAAGGATGAGGAGGATACCACTTCTACAGAAAATAGTGGTTCTCCTGACTTCTTCTCTTCCATAGCCAATGCTTTTGTAGAGGAGGGTATCTTCCCAGACCTTGCTGATGATGAAGTAAAAAATATTAAGTCTGCAAAAGATTTGAGAGAAGCTATAGACAATCAAATTAAAGCAGGCTTGGATGAACAACAGCAAAGGGTATTAGAGGCTCTTAATAACAATGTAGAGGTTTCTAAAATTAGGCAGTATGAAAACCTGCTTGGTTATTTAGATAATCTTAGCAAAGCAGATATTGAGGCTGAGAATGAGGAAGGTGAAAATATTAGAAAAAGACTTTTGTATCAAGATTATATAAACAGAGGCTTTTCTAAAGAAAGGGCTACAAAAGCGGTTAATAGAGCTATAGATAATGGTACTGATGTTGAAGATGCTTTAGAAGCTTTAGAAAGTAATAAAGTATTTTTCAAAGATGAGTACTCTAATCTTCTAAATGAGGCTAAAGAAGAGAGAAGACAAGTTGAGAGAGAAAGAGAAGAGAAGGCTAAAAGACTTAAAAAGTCTATGCTTGAAGATGATGTTAAACTGTTTGGTGATGTAGAAATAACTGATAAAATGAGGCAGAAAGCATTTGATGCTATAAGTAAGCCTATTTACAGAGATCCTGAAACAGGAGAATACTACACAGCAGTACAGAAATATGAATTAGATAATAGTGAAGAGTTTTTGGCTAAAATAGGATTTATCTATGCTATCACAGATGGTTTCAAAACAATTGATGGTTTGGTAAACAAAAAAGTAAAGAAAGAGGTTAAAAAAGGATTCTCTGATTTGGAGAACAAGTTGAACACAACAAAAAGAGATTCTTTTGGTAATTTAAGATTTACTAGTGGAGCAAGTAGTGAAGATTCTATTTTAAGCACAGGACTTAAATTAGATTTATAATCAACCTTAAAGTTTTAAAATATGTCAAAAAATTTATTAGGAAAATTTCAAACCCAAGAGTTTACTTCTTGGAAGGGCACTACTAAGGACAATCACTTAGGAGCTATTTTTGCTACTGCCCCACAGAAGGCAAGTAATCTCATGGTACAGTTGTTAGCTCTTCAGAGAGGTAGAACATTAGATACTTTATTGTCTAAGTTCCCTACAAGAGAGTTTGATACTTCAGATGAGTATACTTGGGATGTAGTGGGAAGTACACGTCAGAACATTCCTTTGATTGAAGCAAGAGATGAGAATGGTTCAGTTGTTACTGAGAACAGTAATAACGTAGGTGCAGGCACTGCTCCTTTCTATCTTGTTTTTGGCAAGGATTGGTTTGCTGACGGTGAGTACATTGTAGGTAATCTTAATGAATTGTACCAGTTTAGAATCTTAGGTTCTGCTCGTATGGAAGGTACTAATGCAGTTTATAAGGTAGAACTTGCTGGTGGTAATACTGATGGTGTACCTGCAGAGCGTCTGCTTGCTGGTGAGTTGTTCAGTGTAGAAACAGCTTATGTAGAGGCTGAAATGTCTAGAGAGGTAGGTGATGTTAGATTCGCTGCTCCTGTAGCTATGAGAAATGAGTTCTCTCATATCAGAATCAAGCATAAGGTGCCTGGTAACAAGCTTAATAAGAAGCTTGCAGTAGGTGTACCTATTATTGTAGACAATAAGAAGACTACTACTAACATGTGGATGCACTGTGTAGACTATGCAGTTGAAACTCAGTTTGCTGACTATAAGAACAATGCTTTAGCATTTGGTCGTTCTAATAGAAATAGCAATGGTGAGTATTCAAACATTGGTAAGTCTGGTAATGTCATCAAGACAGGTGCAGGTCTTTATGAGCAGATGGAAGTTGCTAATACTTTGTATTACAACGATTTCTCACTGAAGCTTATTGAGGAGGCTCTGTATGACCTCTCTTATGGAGAGCTTGATCTTAAGAATCGAGTATTCTTAATGCGTACAGGTGAGAAGGGTGCTATTCAGTTCCATAAGGCTATTAAGAAGGAAGTAAGTGGGTGGACAACGTTTACTCTTAACGGTGATGCTCTGAATGTAGTAGATAAAGTAGATAGCCCACTTCATAAGAATGCTCTTAAGGCAGGCTTCCAGTTTGTAGAGTATATGGCACCTAACGGTATTACTCTTAAGATTGAGGTAGACCCATTCTATGATGATCCAGTAAGAAACAAGATGCAGCACCCTAAGGGTGGTCCAGCATTCTCTTACAGATATGATATTATGGATATTGGTACTATGGATCAGCCTAACATCTTCAAGTGTGCTGTTAAGGGAGAGCCTGAGTATCGTGGTTATCAGTGGGGACCTTTCAGAAACCCATTCACAGGAGAGGCTAATAACCCTTATGCATCATTTGATGAGGATGCTGCTGTAATCCACAAGTATGCTACTCTTGGTGTATGTGTTCTTGACCCAACTAGAACAATGTCAATAATTCCTTCAGTATTGCAGGGATAATTTATAAACAATAATAAATAGGTGAGGAGGTAAAACTCCTCCCTATTTATTAATTATTAATCAATTAATAAAGGAGAAATATGGAATCAGAGAAGAAGAAAACAAAAAAAGCAGAAACAATAGTGTTAGATGAAGATACTATAAATACAGAGGAAAGAATCCCTGTAGATATTGCTGCTATTAAAGAGGAAGAATCAGTAAACACTACTACTACTCTTTTATCTCAGGAAAGAGACAATCTTGTAAATTGTCTTAAAAATGAAAAGATTATTGTAAGATTTATATCTAGAGCTAGAGGTATGGTAACAGATCCAAGGCATGTGCTTTATGGAGGTATGGCAGAAGGTTCTAGAGTATTATTTACAACACCACTTCTTAGATCTGGAGGATACGCAGATGTCCTTACTAAAAATGAGAAGAAATTTTTAGAATATAAGTTGGGATTAGAAGCGAATGCTCTTAGTGTACATAATAGAACTAATAATTTCTGGAGTGATGCTAATGAGCAAGGTATAGGCAGAATAGAGCTTAAGAAGGGAGATAACCCTTTAGATTTATCTAATCCTATTGATTATATAAAATACAAGATATTGTTAGCTAACAAGGATCAAGTGGCTCCTTCTATGCAAGCTCTTCAAGATAAACCAAAAGCTACTTATAAGTTTGTTATAGTTAGTGATAATGATAATGCTAAAGTTGCTAATACTAAGGTTACTCTTAAGGCACAAGCTTATATGGAATTTGGTAAGATCAATGAAGATGTTGATAAGATGAGAATGATTATCGAGACTATTGATGGTAGACCTACTGCTGCTAATAGTAAGAAAGAGTTCTTACAAGGTAAGATTGGCGAGATTCTTGAGTCTAATACCAAGATGTTCTTGCAGGTTGCAAGAGATCCTATGTTAGATAATAAGATTCTTTTAAAGAAGGCTATGGAAGCTGGTTTAGTTGTTTCTAGGGGTAACTTCTTATATTTGAAAGAAACTAATACTCCTTTGTGTGATGCAGGACAGGATCCTACATTTAACATAGCTGCTAAGTTTATCGGTCTTCCTAAGAACCAAGAATTAAAGTTTTCAATTGAAGCAAAACTTAAAGTATGACATTAAGAGAGTTTAGTATAGAATTTGATGTAATGTATAATAACATATCATCTAACCAGGCTCCTGGCTTAGATGAATATGAGAAATCTGTCTTTTTGACAAGAGCCCAGAACATGCTGTTAAAGGAATATTTCAGTCCTTTAACAGATGCTCAGGGAGGCGGTTTTGATGGTAGTAGAAAAAGACAATATGATTTTACTCCATTGATAGTGGCAGTAGCACCTTCCTTTTATGGCACATTAAAAGAAGAACCTCAATTGGCTCCTTATGTACTTAAGGAAGATAGTCAAATATTTCAGTTCAATTCTCCTGATAAAAGGTTTTTATTACCTGTGAATGAGAGAGCTGTAGATGATGATGGTAAGGAATATACTGTAATTCCTATTAATTATATAGAATACCAAAAGCTATCTTCTAAACCTTATAAATACCCTTTAAAAGGGCTTATATGGAGAGTGTTTTTTAGTGGTCAAAACTCTAGTATAAAAGAGAGTGATTATAATGGTACTCCTGAGGACTTTTATATAGAACTGATAGGCAATTATAAAAAGACTAAAACAAAAATAGACAATTTAGGTAGAGAAGAAATAGTAAACACTCCACTTAAATACTATATAAAATATGTAAAGAAACCTGAGCCTATTATACTAGAGGATCTTGCTTCTTATGGTAACAATCTCATTATAGATGGTAGAAACAAACAGCAGAATACAGATATGCCAGAAGAAACTCATTATGAGATTTTAGAGAGAGCAGTAACATTAGCTAAATTAGCTTGGGGAGGAACTACAGCTGCTCAAGCAAGACAACAGCAACAACAATAATTGTTATTATGACTAACGAAGAATTTAGTAATAATTTTACAGTACTGTTAAATACTTACAGTGTAAGACCTCCTTTTGGAAGTCAAAACTCTCCTCAAGAAGTAGCTCTTGATGAGTATGAGAAATCTGTATATTTAACTAGAGCTCAAGAAGAGATTGTGCTTAGTCTTTATAAAGGTACTTTAGGCAAGTCTTTTGAAGCTTCTGAAGAGATTAGAAGATACTTAGAGGCTTTGGTTAAAACTAGAGTATATACAAAAGATGAAGCTGTAGAGAAGGAAAATACTCTAACAGATAAATCTTACTGTTTTGAGTTGGATAATTCAGTAGCTTTTATTACCTTAGAGCAGGTTATTTATGAGGATGATAAAGAGAAGCCTTGTTCTAAAGATGGTGTAATAGCAAAGGTGTATCCTGTAACACAAGATGAATATGCTAGAATTAGAAACAATCCTTTTAGAGGTGTTACTGATTATAAAGTATTAAGATTAGATTATGGTAATAGTGTGCTAGAGCTCATATCTAAATATGATATAAAAGAATATTTAATTAGATATATTTCTAAGCCTGAACCAATTATATTGGAAGATTTACCTAATGGTTTGACTATTAATGGTAAGTCAGAAAAGACAGAGTGTTTATTGCACTCTTTACTACACCAGGCTATTTTACAAAAAGCTGTAGAGCTAGCTCTGGTTGGAAGAAGAATTACTACAAATGTAAATAATTAATTAATTTTATTGTTTAACTAATTTTTAAACACAATGAATGTATTCACAACAAATCAAGTAAATCAAGTTTATGTAGCTAATGCTTATAAAAGTACAGCAGTGGCTAAGACAGATGCTTTGGGTACTCTTACAGTAGGTAAGGATGCTACAGGAGAGTCTATTTATGTACAGCAGGTAGGTGCTGGAGGTTTAACTCGTAGTGATCTTATTGATGTAAAGAATATTCTTTATGGTAAGAACACACCAGCAGCTGCTATGGCAAGACCTTTGAAGGTAGCTACTGTTACTCTTAATGCAGATCTTCTTAATAACAGCGCTCTGACTACTACCGGAGAGTATGTATTGAGAATCAGATTTGATCAAGTTATCTCTCTTTCTCCTGAAAATCAGTATTGGAAGTATGGTGCAGTACATGGAGTAGCAGGAATGACCGCTTCTAATTTCTACAAGAAGTTGGCAGTAAGTGTTGCTAAGAACATGTCTAGAGAGGCAGTACAGCTTGTTAAGGTAGAACTTAAGACTGCTAGTGCAAATGTAGAAGTAACACCTACTACTAAGGAGTCTGCTCTTACTGGTACTTACACAGGAGTAGTTATTACAGAGGTAGAGCAGGATTGGATTCTTGGAGTTAAGCAGCAGAGACCTGTATCATTCTTTGTAGAGCCTACTACTATTGAGTTCAATGATGTAGACTTTGTATGGGGTGAAGTAGCTTACTCAGATGGTGCTACAATAGGTAATGGTAAGCTTATAGCTGACTATGAGTATTTCTATATGGGTGAGCGTGGTGACCAGTACAGACTGTCTGGATTCCCTAACTATATCCCTACTAAGTACCTTGTAGATCCTACTAAGACTTATGATGTTATCAGTATTCACTATGCTTATGTAGGTGAGAATCATGCTGTTCAGAAGTCAGAGAAGGATTTGACTATCTTAGTTCCTACAGATGCGTCAGGTGTTACTGCTAGCATTGTTAGTGCTATTAACACTGCTGCAGGTACTACTGTAATACCAGTTAGCAATGCTGCTGCAGGTGATGATGACGAGGGTGATGATACTAGTGGTAATGGTTAATAAAACATTTTAAATATTTTGTATAAAGGGGAAGCCTAAAACTTCCCCTTTATAATAACTAAACATACTTATACATATGATACAATTTAATGAATTAAGAATAACAGAAGACTCTAAATGCCTTATAATAGATGTAAGTGTTATTGATGAGCCTTATTATAAGGATGTTTATATTACAGGTATTGCTATAGATAACCAAAGAACTTTTATACCTAATTCTTATCAGTATAGTGGTGAAGGTTTTCAGTATCCTGAAGATGATGTGCTAAACAATGAAGAGCTTAAAACAAAGCATTTAAAAGTAATTCTTAAAGAAGAGGATTTTATTTACTATGGACAAGATGGTAAAAAACTTAGAAATATATCTTTAAGAGATTTATTGTTTGTATATGTTCTTACTACTGGAACTCCTACAGAAGATGCACCATGTAAATATATTGATAAGTACCCAATGGCTACTGTAGTAAATATGTATCCATTCTACCAGGAGGCTATGTATAACATAAAAGAGGTAACTAGAAATTGCTCTGTTTCTCCTAATTTTACTAATTACATTTTAAGATTAAAAGCTCTTGAATTAGCAATAAGAACTTGTAATTATGAAGAAGCTATTAAATACTTCAAATGGTTCTTTAGTGGTAAATTAAGAGCTACTTATTCTAAGGGAGGATGCGCCTGTGGAACATAAATTATCAGAGGAAGCTTTGACTTCATTAGGTTACTATTTTAATGCCTTAGTACAATTTGGTTATAAGAACCAAGAGGATGTAAATAAGCTACTTGTATATCTCTTTATAGAAGAGTTTCTTAATGGAGAAATGAGGATGTTTATTACTAACCAAGACTACAGAACAATACAAGAAGCTTTATATTGTTTATATGGAAATACTTGTTTAATACCTTTCCCTAAACAATATGGACATGATAATCTTTTTGGTCATCCTTATTTTGAAGGACCTATAATACCAAGACTTACTGAAGATAGTAATTTAAGACATACAGAGTTAGATGATATAAGGCTAAAAGCCTAAGTATAAAATTTATAAATAATAATGATTACACTATTACCTTGCAAAGATTAAGTAATATATTTATCTTTGTAAGGTAACTGTGTTTTAATACAATATAATATGAGCACTTATAAAGAAGTTATCTATATGATATTAGATGCATTGAAAATACAATCTGATGATAGTTATTTTCAAGAAGAGCATGTACTATTCTTATTAGATAAATATAGAGCACTTTTGCTCAAACAGAATTATAAAGATATAAAGAAAGAAATACCAGAAAGTAACTTTCAAACTATTTGTTTGGATTTAGAGCAAGTACCTGCTATTAATGGTATCCCTTGTGAAGGCAAAGATTATATGAAATCCATCCAAGAGATACCTTATTTAATAAAAGTAGGTAATCCTAAATTAACTTCATTGGATTATTTTCAGGGTAATTTTGCTTTTATAAATAATGAAAGATTTAAGTACGTAAATCACAATAAGTTTTTAAAGAACCAGGTTTATGGTACTATAGCTCCAGATAATCATCTTTATATGAAGAGTGGTAATCCTCAAGTATATTATTTACAAAAAGTAAAATTAACAGGAGTATTTGAAGACAGTAGAAAAGCTGCTACACCTGAATTGCAGTGTGGAGAAGATGCTATATGTGATGTACTAGATAATGTATTCCCACTAGAAGAAGGTTTAATACAACCTTTAATACAGCTTATAATACAAGACTTATCTAAGTATGTTGCAATACCTGAGGATACTTTGAATAATAGTACAGATGATAAGGCTCCTGATACTCAAGAGGTGCAAAATATCAGAAGTAGATAATGGCAGATTTTAGAAAGGAAATATTAAAAGTTTCTGAGAAAAGAAACATTACTATTAGTAATTCTAGAGGGATTAAAGAAGCTTGGTTATGGCTTAAAAAGAATAAATGGCCAATAGTTGAGGAAGAAATAACAGAGTTGCAATTAGGTAGAGTTGTAAGATTAATTAATACTGCTTTGCAAGAAAAAATATTAAAAGGGGAGTCAATAAGACTACCTTTTGGAATGGGCAAAATATTATTAGCTTCTTATAACTCTAGATTAGAGTTAGATGAAAATAATAAGCTAGTCACAACAATACCTATAGATTGGGGAGAAACTTTAAAAGAATGGGAAAGAGATTCTGAGGCTTATAACAAAAAAACTTTAATCAGATTTAATGGATTAAAGAGATATAAATTACTTTATGATAAATCTTTCTGTTTTTATAAAAATAAAATCTTTTATAAATTTACTCCTTCTAGAGAACTTAAGAATAAAATTTCTAAGAGAGCTAAAGAATATAATATAGACACTTTATCAATAACTAAGAATCATGGAATTTATAAGCATTAAGGTTATAATGGATAGGTTGACAAGGCATCCTCTACTATCAGATATTCAATTAGAAACTGTAGTAGATTATGCAGTTGACTTTATTAGAATAGTAGGTACTCCTCCTTCTTTTATAGAGAAGACAGAGCCTATAGAAATAAAAGATTATAGAGGTTATTTACCATGTGATTTTTATCAAGTCATACAAGTAAGAACTCTTCCTAAAGCAGGTAATAAGTTTGAGTATTTTAGACACAGTACAGACTCTTTTCATATGAGTCCTAAAAAAGAATTGCATAGAGGTCTTACATATAAACTGCAAGGGAATTGTATTATCACTTCTATTAGAAATGGTATGATTGAAATAGCTTATATGGCTTTACCTGTTGATGAAGATGGATACCCTTTAATCCCTGATAATAGTATGTACACAAGAGCTCTAGAGCTTTATATAAAATTACAATTCTTCACTGTATTATTTGATGAAGGAAGAATTTCTCATGTAGTTTATGAAAATACAAAATCTCAATATGCTTGGGCTGTAGGACAAGCTCAAACAGATTTGATAAGACCTACTATAGATCAGATGGAAGCTATTAGTAATATGTGGAATAAATTCTTACCAGATGCTACTAATGACCACCAGCATGGTTATTTAAATGAAGGAAGTAAAGAACATATAATAATACATTAATATGCAGCAACTTAATGAACATCATGCATTTACAGGAATGCAGAAGGATAAAGATATGTTAAGACATCCTTCAAGCTTTCTGTATGATGCTAAAAATATAAGACTAGATGCAAGATTCAATAAATCTAACTTACAAATAATCTCTAATGAGAAGGGTAATACCAGAACTGAGATTCAATTAAAGGGTAATTATTTAGGACATGCTATAATTAATCAATATTTAATTATATTTAGTCATAGTACTAAAATTGAAGACAGAGAAAAACCTGATTCTATTTTAAGAGTAGATTTAGCAGCTGAAAATATAAATGATACTGCAAACTCTTGTAAAACTTTATACAATGGAAATTTAAAATTCTCTGAGACTAATAAGATACAAACTCTTTCTGATTATGAGAATGAGAAAATCCAAAAAGTATATTGGGTAGATGGTATTAATCCTACTAGAGTTATTAATATAGTTAGTGATAAGATAAGAGAAGAGGAAGATACTCAATTTGATTTTTCTAGAGAATTAAAATTACAAGAAGAAGTCACTATAAGAAAAAACACTGAAAATACTTATGGTAATTTCCCCAATGGTGTAATTCAGTATGCTTTAACTTACTACAGTAACACAGGTGTAGAATCTGCTATTTTCTACACTTCTCCTCTGTTATACATAACAGAAGATAATACTAGAGGAGGTAGCCCTGAATCAAAATCTTTTAATACTTTTACTATTAAAGTGAAGAACCCAGATACTTCTTTTGATTATTGTAGAATATATTCTCTTATAAGAACTTCTTTAAATGGTGATGTTATAGCAAAGAAAGTAGTAGATATACCTTTAGAAGGCTTAGATACTAATCAACTAGAGTACATTGATACCAACTATACAGGAGAAGCTGTAGAGGCACAGTCTTTATTATACAAAGGTTCTAAAAATGTTATAGGACAAACTATAGCAGCAAAAGATGGCACTTTGTTTATGGGTAATTTATTCTTATCTGAGTTTAATTTGACTCAAGATATTAGAGATGTTTTTAGAATAGATGAGACAAACCCAAATTCAAGTTATATTAAATTAGAATCTTATACTAGAAATATATTTTCTAAAAAAGTTAACCCACAGAATTGTAATGCAGACTATGCATATACCAATCAACTAACTGCATACTCTGATAGTAAATTAGAGAAAAGCACTCCTTGTGGAGGATTTAAACGTAGTAACTATTATAGATGCGGAATACAATTTCAAGACAAATTTGGTAACTGGTCAGAACCTATATTTATAGGAGACTTCCAAGAATTAAATTCTCCTACTTCCAGTTTAATAGATAATGATAAATTTAAAACTACTTTACCTACTATTAAAGCTACTTTAAATAAAGAGATATTTAATAATGCGATTTTAAATAGTAAAGATTTTTTTAATTATTACAAGAAAGTAAGACCTGTTGTAGTATTTCCTCAACCTCAAGATAGAGTAGTAATATGCCAAGGTATAGCTGCTAATACATTGTGTAGTGAGAATTCTGTAAAAAGAGGAGAATGTTACCCTGATTGGTTTTTCAGTAGTGTAGGGGATGGTAAGGGTAAATATACAACAGAGGATGTTGCAGGAGCTAACAAGGTTGAAATGACCGCAGATCTAAAATGGGCAGGATTTACAGGTAATATGTACCCCACCATAAAAAGTCCCGTATTCTCACATACAGAGTCACTTAGCTATAAAGCCCACTTGGCAGGCATAAAAGGTAATACTTATTTCCCTTTAGTATTAGGAAGCGGTATAAACGAAAAAAACCCACTATCATACGATGGGGGCAGAATGATAGGGATAGATGTACAAGCCTTAGAAATGCAGCATGTAAGTTATGATGATTGGTGTTGGAGAAGCAATAGAGTTATTAATATATATTCTCCAGATATAGAATTTGATTTTAATACTTATTTTTCTCAAGATGATAGTCTCAATGATTTAGTATATAAGCATGTTGGTGAAGCTACTGTAACTAAAACTTTTTCTAATGTAGGCATACAAATAAATAATGATGGAATTTCAGGTTGGAGTTACACTGATAATACTTGTGGTCAACATACTTATATTGGAGGTTTTGGAGCTTCTACAGGTTATTATTTTTGGGATACTCCTGTAGGAAAGAATGGTAATACTAATGTTAAAATACAATTTGATCCTGGAGATAGCTCAAATGACCCTGATGCTTTTATGTGCTGGCCTGTTTATCTCTGGCAAAGAAAAGGCTCTTTAATAAATGATACTTTTAATGGAGATAGCCCTTATGCTGACCTGAAAAAAAAGCAAATTCTTAATATTAGATATGCAAACACCACATATGATTTTGATTCCTCTTTAGAAGATGTAAAATTTAACAAGATTTATTTATGTAATAATTTAATATATGATAAATTAAAAGGTACTGATTCTACTTTTAATAAAATTGTAAACTACAGTTATTCTACTGTAGATGCTTATGGGTATCTTGCATTAGTGGACTTTAGGGAACGAACACAACAGTGTGCTGAGGGTGAATATATTTGGCCTAATATATCTTTTTCCCTCGTTTGGCAAAAAGAAGGCGAAGTAATTAAATCTGAAACATTTGATAATTTTAATTTAGGCAGTATATATAACCGTTTCTCTATTTATAATGATCCTTTTTCTTTAGTTAGACTTTATAATGGTGAAGTACGTGCTGCTTATATGAGTTCTGACACGTTTTATCTGGGTACATTTAGTGAGTATCCTGCGTCTTTTTCAGGAATATTCTCGCTGAAGTCTTACTTTTATGATAAATATAATTACACTCGTCATCCTAAAATTGAAATCCTTAAATACTTGCAGAAAGAAGGTACAAAAACTGAAAATCAAGTGGTACCTGTTACATATAAAACAAGTAACTGTTTATTTTTGCATTGGACAGATAGAGAGGATAAAGATGGTAGCGTGTCTTTATTAAAAGGGTTTGGAGAGCCTGCATTAAATATAACAGAAATTAGAGTTCCAGGAGAAGGTATTAAAGGCAAGCCTGACTATAGAAGCACTATGTTTAGAGGTACTCTAAAAGCTGCTTTATTACAGAATAGTTGGATACCTTGTGGAGAGTCTGTAGACTTGAAAAAAGGTGAAAATATTATATTACATTATGCATACGGTGATACATATTATCAAAGATGGGATTGTGTAAAAACAAATGCTAGATCAACAGATGATATAAATCAATTAGTAGAAATAGGTTCTTTCATGCTTGAGACATATGTAAACATTGATGGTAGATGGGATAGAAACAGAGGAAGAAATGATATAACCATTGTTAATGAAGCCTTTAATTCTGTTAATGAAGTATATTCACAGCATAATAATTTCTTCAGTTATAGAATTTTAAATGATACTAATTACTCTGAAAACTTACCAACACAGTTTACTTGGACTAAAGAGAAGCAACCTACAGCAGATATAGATTCTTGGACTAATTTTACTCTTGCTTCTACTTATAATGTAGAAGGATCTAAAGGACCTATTGTTGCTATAGTAAAGAATAAAGATAGATTATATTGTTTCCAAGAAAAGGGCATAAGTGTAATACTGTTTAATTCAAGAGTTCAAATACCTGTATCTGACGGAGTGCCTATTGAAATAGCTAATAACTATAAAGTAGACGGTGTACAATATCTCAGTGATGGTGTAGGATGCTCTGATAAATTTTTAATTGCTAATACTCCTACTGGTATTTATTTTATAGATTCTGTAACAAAGCATTTATTTCATTTAGGAGATACTCTTAAGGATTTAACAACTACCTGCGGTATGTCTTCTTGGTTTGATGATAATAATCGTGTTAATGGAGAAGTCATAGGTGGTTATCATATTCCTATAAAACTTTTATATGATGAATTATATAAAGATGTTTATATAGTATATTATAATACATGTTTGTGTTATTCAGAAAAGTTTGGACAGTTTGTATCATTCTATGATTATCCTGCTATGCCTTTATTAGAGCATTATAATAATAAAGTATACACTTTAGGCGGTATAAGAAGTCAGTATCTTTATCCTAAAGAAATGTTACCTGATGATGCCCAAAATAGACTATACATAATGTTTGATGGAGAGTATAATTCTATTTATCCTTATAAAGATAACTTAAAGGTACTTAGGCCTAATTATAAAGAGTGGAGTTTCACTTTAGTAGGTAATGGTTCTGATTCTGGATTACAAGATACAGAAAAGATATTTACTAACTTAGATTATAGAGTAGATACTTTAAATGTAAAAAAAGATAATGGAGAGATAGATTATACTATGTATGATTTCGATGCTATATTATCTGAAATTACAGTAAGTAATGAATATCAAATTGCTTCTCAGAAACTTCAGAGATTAAAGAATGAATCATATAAGAAATCTTATCACCATAAAGATGCTAATCTACAGAGGAAGAACAGAATATGGAGAATACAGCTGCCTACTGAAAAAGATAACATACATAATAACAATGGCAGATATATGTATAGAATAAGAGGACCTTGGTGTAAAGTATCTCTTACTGGTAGAGCAGAGAACAAACAAGTAGCCTTGTATGATTTAAATCTTCAATATTACATATAATTAATAAAGCTCAGCATTAGCTGGGCTTTATTTTTATAATAAAAATACTTCCTATATGAAATATAAGCAGTAAGATATTCTTGATTTAGAATTAAATATATTATTTTTACAGAGAAAATCTATAATACAATTATGGCAGATCCAACAAAATGGGATAAGTTTAAACAAGGACTTTCTAATAATAAAGAACTGTTAGGAGGGATGGCTGGTATGGCTTCTTCTATAGGAGCTTCTGAAGCTAACCCTAACGGTCTGTTTGATATGGCAGATCCCCTACATTATTTAGCAGACGGTAAGACATCAGAAGCTGGTTCTATAATGGGTCAGGCTGGTGTGGGATTATTTCAAGCAGGTGCACAATCTGGCAACCCTTGGTTGATGCTTGCAGGAGGTGCTACTAAAGCACTGGGTAGTTTAACTGATGCTGCATTTGGTATGAAGACTGATGAAAAGGCTTTACAAGAAGCTAATTCAGGTACAGATTATCTAAATTCTTATAAAGGTGGTGCAGAGTCTTTTGATGAACTTCAAGGTCTTAAAACAATGAATGATGTAGGCAATGTTTATGAAGGGGGCTGGTTTACGCAAGGCAAGGCTAGAAGAAAGAACAGAGCACTACAACAAGCTAGAGCAGAGGCAGAAAGTAGAGCTACTGCTAATTTAAATAATAATATAGATAATCTTATGCAAGCACAATCAGAAGCTTTTAATTCTACATATGCTGCATTCGGAGGTCCTTTACATACTAATGGAGCAGATTGGTCTAATGGTTTAATAACTATAAATAATGGTGGTACTCATGAAGCCAATCCTAATGAAGGAGTACCTATGGGAATGGCTCCTGATGGTCTTCCTAATTTAGTAGAGGAAGGTGAAGTAATATATAATGATTATGTATTTAGTAATAGACTTAAAGTACCTAAGTCTGTAATAAAGAAATATAAGCTCAAAGGTAAGGAAGGAATGACTTTCGCAGATGCTATTAAATCAATTCAAAAAGAATCTGAAGAAAGACCTAATGATCCTATCAGTAAAAGAGGATTAGATGACTGGGCTAGCAAACTTACTGAAGAGCAGGAAATTGTAAGAAATAAACAAGCACAAAAAAAAGCTATGAGAGATATAAAAAATCAAGCAGCTTCTTTAGGAGTGGATCCTAATTCTTTAATGGCTATGTCACAGCAAGGATTAGTAGCTCCTAATCAAATGATGTACTCTTATGGAGGTAATTTATTTGGTAATGGAGGCCATAAATTTGGTGGAGATGATCCTTATATTATTGCAAGTGGAAATGTTGTAACAGACCCTGCATTAGCTTCAATATTAGGACAAAGAGGCGCTAAGTTATCTACACATAATATGGACTCTGATTATACTTTAACAGACGCCAAAGGTAAGCAATACAATGTACCTTTTAATAAGGTAGATACTACTAGATTACATAGCACCTCTGGAGGTAAGTGGTCTGCTGGACAAACCTTTACTGTAGGAGCTGCTCCTAAACGTACTTTTAAATACATCGATCCTAATGATAACCGTGCTTGGAGACCTCCTGAAGTAATGAAGTTCCCTACAGAAGCAGAAAGATTGGCTTATACTAATGATTATAATAATTGGAAAGTAAATAGAACACCAGATCAATTAGAAGGTTGGAAAGATTATTATAATGAGGATGGTAGTCCTAAAAATACTTATGCAAATGGAGGACATAAATTCAGTGGCACAGATACTCCTTATGATATAAATACTGATAATTATACTTTCTCAGATTGGAAAACCTTGTGGGATAATAATGAGTATTCTCCTAGTAACCAACAGCCACCTAATATTCCTTACATAAAAAATATGAATCAAGAAGACATAGATAAAATGCGTGCTATGCCTTCTTATCAAGCTTGGACTAAGTATGTTAATGATAATTGGGATACTGATAATGTTCAATCTTATTTAAAAGAATTAGATAAACAGACTGGTGGAAATCATTTATTTGATAACAATGGTAATATTTTACCAGAAGCTAAGAACTATTTCAATAAAGCAAGAACTACTGGTCCTTATGGACTTTATTCAGAAACTCCTGGTTATATGCCAGCAATTCAAGGAGATGATCCTTTAACAGCTAATATAAAAGCTGCAGCTAAAAGAAGTTCTTCTGAAACAGGCCCTTTGACTGAAAATCTTTCTTTAATGCAGGAAGCAAATAAATATGTAGTACCACCTGAGTATGATCCTGAAGATCAGAATAGAAATAAAAATAAAAATAAAAACAATAAAAACTATCTTTCTTATTTAAGATATGCTCCTGTAGCAGCTGCTGGTTTAGGTGTTATTACAGATGCTTTAGGTCTGACTAACAAACCTGATTATACTTATGCTGATAAAATTGAAGCATTGAATGATGAAATTAAATCTAGAAATGTAGATTATAAGCCTATAGGTGACTATATGGCTTATAGACCACTTGATAGATTGTTCTATGCTAATCAGTTAGCAGCACAAGCTAATGCTACTAGGGGTAATATTATGAATACTTCTGGTGGTAATAGAGGTACAGCTATGGCAGGTTTATTAGCAGCTGATTATAATGCTCAAAAAGGTTTAGGACAATTGTATAGACAAGGTGAGGAATATAATTTAGCACAAAGAGAAAAGGTAGATGCATTTAATAGAGGTACTAATATGTTTAATTCTCAACAAGACTTAAGAGCACAGTTAGCTAATGCTTCTCAAGGATCTCATAATATGGCACTTAGATTAGATGCTTTGACTAAAGCGGCTGCATTAAGAAATACTGCTGATAATTTAGCAGGAGCTTCAAGATCTGCTAATCTTACTAATTTAGTACAAGGATTAGGAGATATTGGCAAGGAGGCATTTGAAAGACAGATGGTTAATAGTAACAATGCTTATTATTATAAGGTAGACAATAGTGGTAATATAACATATAAAAATGATGAGCTTAAAGAACTTTCTAAAGAAAAGCAAGATGAGATAAAACAGCAAGCACAGCAAGAAGCTGATAAAAAGCTAAAGAAAGCTGCTAAAAAGAAATCAAATTCAAAAGCTCATGGTGGTTATTTAACTATAAATAAAAGGAGATAAAGTATGGCAAATTATAGTTTAGTAATAGATAGTAAATTTAGACCTTTCTCATATAATGATTTCCTAGCTCCTGTACAAACAGCTACTACTGAGCATAAAGCTTTGGAAACTGCTTATGGAGAGTTAGGAGCCCAGTCTGCAGCTTGGGAAGAAAGACTACAGAATGCTCCTCAAGCTAAACAATATTATGATGAGTTTCAACAAACTCTGCAAGATGCGACTAATGATCTTGCAGAGAATGGTCTTACTATGAGTTCAAGAAGAAAAGCTTTAGCAGCTAGAGAACAATATGCTAATAATATAGTTCCTCTTGAAGAAGCATGGCAAAGACAACAAGCTGATATAGATAGACAGCAAAAGAGTCAAGATAAAAATAACGGTAGAAACATATATAATTATGACGCTAGGACACAAAGTTTGGATTATTACCTTGACCCTAATGCCAAGGGTTTTGTATCTGCTAACCTTAATGATATTACTAATACAGGAATAGCTGGAGGAAAGGCTTTATCTGAAAGATATATTAAGACAGAAGAAGGTAGAAGATTTGATAATTACTACTACTCTTTAGTGAAAGAGACAGGTATGAATCCTCAAACTGCTATGAAAGTATTAGCAGAAATGAAAGATGAGAATACTGGAGATTATAAATTTCCAGAGTTTAGAAAGTTTGTACAAGATGCTAAAACTTCTTTTGGTGTTGATGCTAATAATAATGCTTATGGTTACTCAGATTTAGATTTAAGTAGAGCAGAAGCTGCTTTATTTGAAGGTATAAATTTAGGTATAACATATAAAGAGAATGAGCAATTATATCAAAATCCTGAAGCTCTAGCAGCTTTAAAAGCTAGATACAGTAAAGCAGAGGATGAGAAAGAACCAGAAAAAGTAATATCTCCTTCTGTTGCAATAGATAACAATACTAGAGAAATGCAAGGATTTGAGGGACAAAAAGCAAAAGATTATGAGGGTGTAACAATTACTACGATAAATGGAAAACCTATATATACTTACCCTGAGAAAACGAAAGAAGAGGCAGAGAGAAATTCTATTATTGGAAAAGTGATACAATCTACCAATAATGCAGAGTCCCTTCATAAAAAACTGGTAGACAAAAATAAAAACTATGAGTTATCAGGGGCAATAGCAGCAGCGAGCAGTAACTTTCTTAAAGAGGAAAAACAAAAAGAGGCTGTTAATACATTACGAAAAATTCTAAAAGATGATTTAGGATTAAAGATAGACGATAATACAAGTAAAGAAGAACTTATAGACCTCGGTTCTGCAATAATAAATCCTCTAGTAGCTAACGAGGAGTTTAGAAGACTTAAAGGATTAGGTAAAACCAAAGAGCAAAAAACAAAAGAATTTGCTTCACAATTCAAAGCTTATGCAAATACTGAAGATAAACAATTAGCGATAGGAATTAATTTATTACACAGATATGAGAATCCTTTTAATACTTTTACAGGTGTTAATTTAAAAACTTCTCGATACAATGATTTAAGAAATGGTATTGCTAATCTGGTTGTTGGTGACAAAACTCTTGCTGAATTGGATGCTAATGGTAAAGAAACTGGTGAGCAGTGGGGAGGGGATGATGCAAAAGAATTTGTTCAAAATGCTTCTATAGGATTAGTTACTCAAAATGACAAAATAACATTTGTGGCAAGAAGCGCCGATGGCAAACAAACATATGCTATTAAAGATGCGAAAGCTGCAGAAGCGTCTGATA
>Ga0247608_10000862_pt1 | contig 45675 bp, 32 predicted proteins | sample 176DNAGHGlowgp2_FD_193490 | JGI IMG/M metagenome (GOLD analysis project Ga0247608, IMG submission 193490) | Sheep rumen microbial communities from Palmerston North, Manawatu-Wanganui, New Zealand - 1766 DNA GHGlow gp2 | ecosystem: Host-associated > Mammals > Digestive system > Stomach > Rumen ...
GAGCATCAACAAGGCACTGGTTTCAAAGATGAAGAAGGGCGGCATCGTGGTCAACACAGCCCGCAAGGAAGTCATCAACGAGGACGAACTCATCGAACTGATGCAGGAACGTACCGACCTGAAGTATGTGACAGACATCATGCCCGACGCCGACCAGGCGTTCCAGCAGTTCGAAGGCCGCTACTTCTCGACGCCCAAGAAGATGGGTGCGCAGACCGCTGAGGCCAACATCAATGCCGGTATCGCTGCAGCCAAGCAGATTGTCGCTTTCCTGAAGGACGGCGTGACGAAGTTCCAGGTGAACAAGTCTTAAAAAAGTACAAAGTACATACAAGTACAAAGTACATACAAAGTACAAAGTACAATGTACAGTGTAGAAAGTTAGGGCTTTCGTTTGGTTTTTCCGAATGAAAGCCCTAACTTTGTGCCATTATCACTTAATCAATATCACTATGGCCATCATTAAACCGTTCAAGGGAATCCGTCCTCCGAAAGAATTTGTGGAGGAAGTGGAGAGCCGCCCCTACGATGTGCTCGACTCTGAGGAAGCACGTGCTGAAGCCGGCGATAACGAAAAATCACTCTACCACATCATCAAGCCCGAAATCAACTTCCCCGAAGGCACGAGCGAGTACGACCCACGTGTCTATGAGGAGGCAGCTCGGCAGTTCCAGAAGTTCCAGGACAAGGGCTGGCTGGTGCAGGACCCCAAAGAGATGTACTACATCTATGCGCAGACCTCCTGCCTGCCTGCCAACGGTGGCAAGGAGAAGACGCAGTACGGACTCGTCATCGGTGCCTACAGCGACGACTACCGCAAGGGGGTGATCAAGAAGCATGAGCTCACCCGTGCCGACAAGGAGGAAGACCGCATGAAGCATGTGCGTGTGAACAACGCCAACATCGAACCCGTCTTCTTTGCCTATCCCGACAACGAAGTGCTCGGCAAGCTCATTGCCCGCTATGCTGCCACGCAGCCCGAGTACGACTTCGTGGCTCCCATCGACGGCTTCCGTCATCAGCTCTGGCTCGTTGACAAGGACGAGGACATCCAGACCATCACTGCCGAATTTGCCAAGATGCCCAGCCTCTACATCGCCGACGGCCATCACCGTTCGGCAGCTGCGGCGCTGGTCGGTCAGGAACGCGCCAAGCAGAACCCCAACCACCGCGGCGACGAAGAGTACAACTACTTCATGGCCGTTGCCTTCCCTGCTTCGCAGCTCACCATCCTCGACTACAACCGTGTGGTGAAAGACCTCAACGGAAAGACGGCGAAGGAGTTCCTCGCTGCACTCGCCGAAGACTTCGACATCGAGTACAAGGGTACGGAGGAATATCGTCCGCAGCAGCTGCATGAGTTCTCGCTCTATCTCGAGGGCGCCTGGTATTCGCTCCTGGCACACGACGACACCTACAACGCCTCCGATCCTATCGACGTGCTCGACGTCAGCATCTCGTCGCGTCTGATTCTCGACAAGCAGCTCGGCATCAAGGACCTGCGTCGTGACAACCGCATCGACTTCGTCGGTGGATTGCGCGGACTGGGCGAACTGAAGCGTCGTGTCGATTCTGGAGAGATGAAGATGGCGCTGGCCCTCTATCCCGTCACGATGCAGCAAATCATGGATATCGCCGACAGCGGAAAGATTATGCCGCCCAAGGCCACGTGGTTTGAGCCGAAACTGCGCAGCGGTTTGGTGATTCACAAACTGGATTAAGCCCCCTCTAAATCTCCCCCCGATAGGGGAGACTTTCGGTACAGATGGATTCCTATTTGACGATACAGGATAAGAGTGAGGGCAGTTACACGGAGAAGCGGAGCAAGTTTCTTGCCTTCGCTTTTCCCGTTTCGTCGGTTGAGGACGTGAAGGCGTTGTTGGCGGAGTATCAGAAGAAGTATTATGATGCCCGCCATGTGTGCTATGCCTACATGTTGGGTGCCGACCGCACCGAGTTTCGTGCCAACGACAACGGTGAGCCGTCGGGCACGGCCGGCAAACCCATCCTCGGACAAATCAATTCCAACAATCTGACCAACATTCTCATCCTCGTGGTCCGCTACTTCGGAGGCATCAAACTGGGCACGAGCGGGCTCATCGTCGCCTATCGTGCAGCGGCAGCCGAAGCCATCGCCGCCGCCACTGTCGTCGAAAAGACCGTCGATGCCGAAGTCGCTTTCAGCTTCGAGTTTCCCATGATGAATGCCGTGATGCGCATCGTCAAGGAGGATGGCCCCGAGATAGTCAGTCAGGGCTATGACACCGACTGCACCATGACGCTCCGCATTCGCCGCGACCTCATGCCCCGTCTGCGGTCGCGGCTCTCCAAAGTCGAGTCACTGACTTTCTCGTCAGCCGATTGACACAGATTGAACACGGATTTTTATATTTTTTTACCAAGGATTTTAAGGATTAGAAGGTTTTTAACAGTTCAGAGGCCTTTTTTTGTGGGAGAAATTTGGGTGAAATAGAATTTTTGAACAACGGAAAGAATGGAAAAAAACGAAAAAAACGGAAAATTTTGGGTGAAAAGTCCAGATTTTTGAAATGCCGATTGTCGTAGGGGCGGGTTCCCATGCCCGCCCGATCAGGCGAAGCCTGAAAACCGAAAGAAATGGGAATAAAATCTTTGGAAAGGCAATATCTTAGAAGACAACACGGGACAACAAAGGACAACAAAGGACAACATTTTTCTCAAAAATGAAATAATAAAGTTGTCCCAAGTTGTCCTTCGTTGTCCCGAGTTGTCTTCTAAAAAAATCCCAAAAGTTGTGTTTTCTGACTAAAAATCCTTGTTTTCCGCTTTGCGAAAAGCATTTTCAAGTCACGGATCCCCATTTATTTCATTTTTGTCCGCCGACACACCGTCGTTTGTCCGCCGTCTGGGCGTCGGCAAAGCGCCGTTTACCCTGTCGGTTGTCCGCCGTCTGAGCGTCGGCAGTCCGCCGTCTGACGACCGGCAGAGCACCGTCTGCCGATATGTTTGTCCGCCGTCTGCCGACGCTGCGTCCGCCGACTGCCGACAGCCAGACGGCGGACAAATGATAAGTGAAAGGTGAAAAGCGAAAAGTGAAGGGTGAAAGGTGAAAAATAGAGGCGATATTTGCGACCGAGAGGACAGCCGCTGACTTTTGCGCGATTCTCAGACGCTGAACTTGTCGAACGATAGTTGACGAAATTGCAACTAACGATGCCTGCCAGCAGGTGAAATGTTAAAACACAATCAGACCATCGTTTTTTGACTGAGAGAATTTGGTGTTAACCGACTCACACGTCAATCTGTTGAAATCTTGACGTCAATCGACCGAACTTGATAGTTGATTGGATGGATGACAGGATTTCAGTCGATTGACGTGTGAACGCTGTTTCGCGTCAAATCGTACTCAAGCCCCCATGGAATGGGCATTTTGTCAGAAAATGACAAATCTTTGTTAGAAAATGATAAACAGCGAAAAGCCCCTAAAAATGAGAGGAGCGCAGATGCTTGTTGCCTGCGCTCCTTGTTTTGTCTGTCGGATTGTGGATGTCCACGCTCCGACCGTTATTTCTGTTTCAGTTCCACGTCGTCGATGAGGCATTGAGCCTGCGCTTTGCCACGAGCCTGGAAGCGGACGACGGCACGCTGCCCTGCGATGCGGACGGGGAGGGTGGCAGTTGCCCACTGGTCGCGGTTGCGCATGGCACGCAAGTTGAGGGCATAGCTTTTGTCGCCGGACTCCACCTCGGCACTCAGTGTGCTGAACACTCCGCTGACGCGAAAGCGGAACGTGAGCACATAGTCGCCGTCGGGCAGGGGGACGAAGTCGGTGGCAGCGACGGTCTGCGAGACGATACGCTCGAAGGCGACGCTGTCGGCAATGCACAGCGCATGTTCGCCCACCACATGCTGACGGTCCTCACGGCTGTTGCGGTGGTTGAGGCGCGGCGAGTGTGGATTGTCGAGGCTCACGGCATTGCCCTTCACCACCTCGGTGTCCCAACCGAGCAGGTATTCCTGGTGCGGCTTGACGGGGATGGGCACGTCGCGGCGGTCGGCTTCGAACGAAGCGTTGCGCACGTAGTTGTTGTCGGCGGCTACGCTCCAGCAGCCTGTCTGCGCATCGAGGGTCCAGGCCGAGAGTGAATTGAACACAGGACGTCCGTCGGCACGGAACGACAGGGGGAACCACTGGTTGTAGCCCAGTCCGTTGCCGGCGAAGTTGCACCAGCGGTCGCCGCAATAGACGACGGTCTCCTGCTCCGAGCCGTGCAGGGTGACGAAGAATCCCGTCTGCGTGACGTGAGCGTAGTCCTGCTCGCAGCCCTCCATCACCTGCATGTCGTTCGTGGGCAGGTAGGGGCCGTAGATGCTGTCGCTGACGAGGTAATAGGCAAAGGACGAGTCCCAGCCGTAGATGTTCGAGGCGCAGAGGTAGTAGCGTCCCTTGTACTTGAACATGCAGTTGCCCTCGCGGCTCTCCTTCTTATACACCTGCACGCAGTTCTTCAGCCCGACCGTCCCGTCGGACATGAGGCAGATTTCGGACAGGTAGGTGGCGTTGCGGCCCTTGCCATAGGAATAGACGAGGTAGGAACGTCCGTCGTCGTCGGTGAAGACGGTCTGGTCGCCCGTGTTCGGTGTGCCGATCATCGCGGTCATGTCGATGTGTTTGTGAACGGCGAACGGTCCGAGGGGCGAGTCGCTGAGCGCAATCATCACGCTGTTGTTGTGCTGCGAGACGAGGGCATACTGCTTCAGTTCAGCGATGTAGGCCACGCCCATGCGTCCGAACCATCCCACGAAGGGACGGTCGCCGCGAATCTGGTCAGCTGTCATCACGTGGCCGCGGTCGTGCCAGTGGACGAGGTCGGACGAAGTGTAGCACGTCACGCCGACGAGCGAATTGCGCTCGAGAGTCACGCTGGGGTCCTGACGGTAGAGTTCCGCTTCGCGGTAGTGGGCACCGTACCAGAACCAGGCGGGCTGTCCCGTCGTGGGGTCGGTGAAGCGGAAGATGCCGCCACCCTGACTGTGGATGGGTGTGCCCTCCTGTGTGTCCCAAAATGTGTCGTTGTGGATGACGCCTTCGTTTGTGCTTTGCACGGGGCTTTGTGCCATGGCGGTGGAGGCACAGAAGAGTAGGGCAGCGCCCATGCCCCACAGCCATTTCCTGTTTGTTCGTATCATGTTTCCTTGTGTTAGTTGTACTTAGATGCACAAAGATACGGCAAAAATGCGATACAGACAAACGATTTGTGCCAAGAAAAAAAATCTGGCAAGCCCTCGGGCCTGCCAGATGATTTGCGATAGGATGCCAGTCGTCTTAGCCCAACTGATACGCTCCCGTTCGGATGGCAGCAATCACGCCGCCGTCGATGAGCAGGTCGGTGCCGGTGATGAAGCGTGCGTGTTCGCCGAGCAGGAAGGCAGCAGCCTCTGCAATCTCGTCGCTCGTGCCGACGCTGCGGGCAGCCGATGCGTCGATCATGCGCTGATACCCTTCGCCGTTGGCATTGAACTCATCGTAGGCAAGCGGTGTGACGATGATGCCTGGCGAGATGGTATTGATGCGTGCTCGGCGCTGGCACCATGTCGTGGCGGCAGCACGTTGGGCCTGCAGGTGGTTCAGACGCTTGGCAATCATGTAGGCCAGGCCCGAGTTCTGCATCGCCACTTCCTGGATGAAGGGCAGCTGCTTCAGCTCTTCGGTCGGTGTGCGCACCAGCTGCACCTCCACATCGTTGGGAATGGGGTACATATAAGCGGCCTGACTCGAGATGATGAGTCCGGCACCGCCCTCAGCCATCACTTCGCCGAACGCATCGACGGCATAGCCCGTGCCCACCATGTCGAGATTGACAATGTGTTCGGGGTTCGCCTGGTTGGGCGACGCACCGGCCGTGTCGATGAAGTACATCACGGGTCCGAGTGCGGCAGCCCTCTGTGCAAAAGCACGCACACTCTCCTTCTCGAGGGCATTGACGACCATCGTCTCCACGTCGTAGCCGCTGCGACTCACTTATGGTTCGTGAGCCACCCCGTTATTCTTCTGGTGAAATGATGTTGAAGAGATTCTCTTGGAGGTCCTTGATGGCGTCGGAAAGAGGTGGAAGGTCGTTTGTGATGACATCGTACACGAGGTCGGCGTTGATGTCGAAGTAGCCGTGTGCGATATGATTCCTCATTCCCATGATGAGTTTCCATGGAATGTCTGGCCTTGCGGCAAATAGCATTCCGTTTGTGTGTTTGTCGATTTTCTTTATTCCTTCGCCAATGGCTTCAATCAGCATACAATCGGCCGCAAGTGTCTTCATCCCTTCAGCCGACGTTTGCAATTCGTTCGCAGAGCGGAAGGGTGCATTCCATTGGATGAGGTCCTGGATTGCCTGATAAATTTGTTTCAGGGTGTCGTCAACAATCAGCAGCTTGTTGTATGATATAGATTCCATCGTGGTCAATTTGTTGTCTGAAGAAAGGGCGAAGATGTTGATGATCCTGTATAAGGTCCACTTGACAGCCCAAAATGTTCTCTAAATATTCAGCCGCAGCAATATGATTCAACATTTTGCTCGGCATGACAGCAAAGAGGTCGATGTCGCTGTCGGCTGTATGCTCATCGCGAGCAACCGATCCAAACAGACACAGGGACGTAATGCCGAATTTTGTCTGCAAATCGGCTGCATGGCTACGTAGGATGTCTATGTATTGCTGTCTTGTCTTCATGTGATGATACGAGTTTCTGCTCGTTTGCAAAGATACAAATAAAATAATTCCGTGCCAATAAAAAAAGAGTTTTTCTGAGGTTTTCTTTTAACTCTTTTGCAGATAAACCGAAAAAGTCGTAACTTTGCAAAACGTTTCGTGCGTGCGTGTACCTATTTAATATACGCGCACGGTGAATGTGTGTGACCAGAGTAGAAAGAAATCACTATAAAACATTATTTATCAACACATTTCTATGGCGAATGTAATTAAACTGAAGAAGGGCTTGACCATCAATCTTGCTGGCCGAGCCGCTACCGAAGTGTCTGCCGCACGGAGCTCCAAGGTCTATGGACTGGTGCCCGATGCATTCTGCGGTGTGAAACCGAAGGTGGTGGTGAAGGAAGGCGACGTGGTCAAGGCCGGCGATGCCTTGTTTGTGGACAAGCTGCATCCCGAAGTGAAGTTCACCTCGCCCGTCAGCGGCACTGTCAAGGCCGTCGTGCGTGGTGATCGTCGCAAAGTATTAAGCATTCAGGTTGAAGCAGACGCACAGCAGCAGTTTGTCGATTTCGGTAAGAAAGTGGTCGGCAAGCTGAAGGCTGAGGAGGTGAAGCAGACACTGCTCGACAGCGGACTGTTTGGCTACTTCCTCCAGCGCCCCTATGCCGTGACTGCCAATCCCGAGGACTGTCCGAAGGGCATCTTCGTCTCGACCATCCAGGACATGCCGCTGGCACAGGACTTCGACTACGTGCTTCGTGGTCAGGAACAGGACTTCCAGTGTGGCATCGACGCCCTGGCAAAGTTGGCTCCCGTCTATGTCGGTGCGAAGGCTCCGATGGATGTGAAGAATGCGACGGTGACGGTGTTCCAAGGCAAGTGCCCGACAGGCAACGTTGGTGTTCAGATCAACCACACCAACCCTGTGAACAAGGGCGAAGTGGTGTGGACGCTGGGTGCCGAGGAAGTCATCTTCGTCGGACGTCTGTTCAACACCGGTAAGCTCTGCCTCGAGCGTACGCTGGCCGTAGCCGGCAGCGAGATTGTGGCTCCGAAGTATGTGAAGGCCCTTGTAGGTGCCCGCATCGGTGACATCGTTGCCGACAATGTGAAGAAGGACGTGAAGGTGCGCCTCATCGACGGCAACCCGCTCACGGGTCTGAAAGTGTGCGAGGAATGCTTCCTCGGTGCACACACGACCGAAGTGACCGCCATTCCCGAAGGCGACACGGCCGACGAAGCATTCGGCTGGATCATGCCGCGCCTGAAGGAGTTCAGCGTCAGCCACACCTACCTGTCGTGGCTCTTCGGCTCGAAGAAAGAGTATAAGATGGATGCCCGCATCAAGGGTGGCGAACGCCACATGATCATGTCGGGTGAGTACGACTCCGTCTTCCCGATGGACATCTATCCCGAGCAGCTTGTCAAGGCGATCATCGCCGGCGACATCGACCGCATGGAGGCTCTGGGTATCTACGAAGTGGCACCGGAAGACTTCGCTGTGGCTGAGTTTGTTGACAGTTCGAAGGTCGAACTTCAGCGCATCGTCCGCGAAGGTCTGGACCTGCTGAGAAAAGAAAACGCTTAATATTTTGGTGTAATGAAAGCATTAAGAAATCTTTTAGATAAAATCAAGCCGTCTTTCCAGGAAGACGGTAAGCTGCATGCCTTCCGCTCGGTCTTCGACGGCTTCGAGACGTTTATGTTCGTGCCGAACGAGACAGCGAAAGCGCGCGGTGCCCACATCCATGATGCCATCGACTCGAAGCGCATCATGTCTTTTGTGGTGATTGCGCTGATGCCCTGCCTCCTGTTCGGTATGTACAACGTGGGCTATCAGCACTATCTGGCCATCGGTGAGACTCCGGAATTCTGGGCCAGCTTCTTCTACGGACTGCTGGCTGTGCTGCCGAAGATCGTTGTCAGCTATGTAGTGGGTCTCGGCATCGAGTTCACCGTGGCACAGTGGAAACACGAAGAAATCCAGGAGGGTTTCCTCGTCAGTGGTATGCTCATTCCGCTCATCGTGCCTATCAACACGCCGCTGTGGATGATTGCCGTGGCAACAGCCTTCGCCGTCATCTTCGCCAAGGAAGTGTTTGGCGGAACGGGAATGAACATCTTCAACGTGGCACTCGTCACCCGTGCATTCCTCTTCTTCTCCTATCCTTCGACCATGTCGGGCGACAAGGTGTGGGTGAACCAGAATTACATGGACTGCATCAACGGTGTGACCACGGTCGATGCCGTTTCGCAGGCCACTCCGCTCGGACAGCTTGCAGCCGGTGAACCGGTGAGCGCTTCGTTCTGCGACACCGTGACGGGTCTCATCCCTGGTTCTATCGGCGAGACGAGCGTCATCGCCATCGCCCTCGGTGCGCTGCTTCTGCTCTGCTCGGGCGTAGCCAGCTGGAAGACCATGCTGAGCGTCTTCGTCGGCGGTGCCCTGACTGCATTCCTGTTCAAGGACAAGGTGGTTGACAACTTTGAGTGGTACGAACACCTGACGGTGGGTGGTTTCTGCTTCGGTGCCGTCTTCATGGCCACCGACCCCGTGACCTCGCCCCGCACCAGCTCGGCCAAGTATGTCTATGGCTTCCTCATCGGTGTCGTAGCGATTGTCATCCGTATGCTCAATCCGGGCTATCCCGAAGGCATGATGCTGGCAATCCTGCTGATGAACGTGTTTGCTCCGCTGTTCGACTACTGCGTCGTACAAGCCAATATTAACAAGCGTGCCAAGCGTGCCGCTGTAAAGAAATAAGGAGGACGAAGCATTATGGCAAAACTGAATACAAATGGTAATGTCTACACAGTTGTGTATGCTACCGTCATCGTGATCATCGTCGCATTCCTTCTGGCCTTCGTCGCTTCAGCACTGAAGGACACGCAGGATGCAAACGTGGCAATCGACAAGAAACAGCAGATTCTCTCCTCGCTCAACATCCGCGGTGTGGAGAAGTCGGCCACCGATGCCAAGTATGCCGAGGTCATCAAAGAGGCTCCGATCTACAAGACAGGCTCGACCGAAACACTCGAAGGCAACGGATTCGATGTCGCCAACAAGGAGTTTAAGGAAAAGCGCCCGTTCTATGTAGCTGAAGTAGATGGCCAGACCAAGTACATCGTGCCCATGACGGGTGCAGGACTGTGGGGCGGCATCTGGGGCTACGTAGCGCTGGACGACGACTGCGAAACCGTCTATGGCACCTACTTCTCGCACGAGAGTGAGACTGCCGGTCTTGGTGCCCGCATCACCGAAGAATGGTTCCAGACCAGCTTCAATGGCAAGAAACTCTATGCCGGCGACGACCGCTCGGCCATCGCACTCTCTGTCCTGAAGAAGGGCAAGGGCGACAAGATGGCACCGGAGAATGTCGTCGATGCTGTGACGGGTGCAACCCTCACATCGAATGGTGTTAACGAAATGATTCAGAAGAGCCTGAAGGACTATCAGGACATTCTGGATACCTATAAAAAGTAAAGGAGGACAGTAGATTATGGCACTATTTTCTAAACAAAACCGCGAGGCTCTCGTCAATCCGCTGAACCTCGACAACCCGATTGCAGTGCAGGTGCTGGGTATCTGCTCCGCACTGGCTGTGACTTCGCAGCTCAAGCCTGCCATCGTGATGGGACTGTCAGTAACCGTGATTACTGCCTTCTCAAACCTGATTATCTCCCTCATCCGCAAGACCATCCCCAACCGCATCCGCATCATCATCCAGCTGGTGGTGGTCGCTGCGCTGGTGACCATCGTGAGCAACATCCTCAAGGCCTATGTCTATGATGTGAGCGTACAGCTGAGCGTGTATGTCGGACTGATTATCACCAACTGTATCCTCATGGGACGCCTCGAAGCCTATGCCATGCAGAACGCTCCCTGGCCCTCGTTCCTCGACGGCATCGGCAACGGACTCGGCTACGCCATCATCCTGGTGATCGTCGGCTTTGTCCGTGAACTGCTCGGCTTCGGCACCATCTTCGGCCTGCAGATCGTTCCTGACAGCTGGCTGATGGACAATGGTGGCCTCTACCTCCACAACGGTATGATGACCATGCCTGCCATGGCCCTCATCCTCGTGGCTTGCGTCATCTGGGCACACCGCGCCTATAACAAAGATATTGAGTAATAACATACCTAAACAAGAAACAGAACATTATGGAACATTTCTTTAGTTTGTTCGTCCGCTCCATCTTCGTGGACAATATGATTTTCGCCTTCTTCTTGGGTATGTGCTCTTATCTGGCTGTATCCAAGACGGTGAAGACCTCGCTCGGACTCGGTGTGGCAGTTACGTTTGTGCTCCTCATCACGGTGCCCGTTGACTACCTGCTGCAGACCAAGGTCCTGGCCGAAAACGCACTGCTCCCAGGCGTCGATCTCACCTTCCTCAGCTTCATCCTCTTCATTGCCGTCATTGCCGGTATGGTGCAGCTGGTCGAGATGATCGTCGAACGTTTCTCTCCCTCGCTCTATGCCGCACTCGGAATCTTCCTTCCGCTGATTGCCGTCAACTGTGCCATCATGGGTGCTTCGCTGTTCATGCAGCAGCGCATCAACCTTGAGCCGGAATCGACCCAGTACATCGGTGGAGTAGGGGATTCGATTGCCTATGCCCTCGGCAGCGGTATCGGTTGGACACTCGCCATTGTCTGCCTCGCAGCCATTCGCGAGAAGATGGCCTACAGCGACGTGCCCCGTCCCCTGCGCGGACTTGGCATCACGTTCATCACCGTCGGTCTCATGGCCATGGCATTTATGTGTTTCTCTGGACTTAAAATGTAAAAATCAATCAATATGGACATGAACTTTATATTAGCGAGCATTGGAGTCTTCCTTGTCGTCATCCTCGTGGTGGTGGCCATCCTGCTCGTTGCGAAGAAATATCTCTCGCCCAGCGGAAACGTTACGCTGACCATCAACGGCAAGGACACGCTGTCGGTCGAACAGGGCAGCAGCCTGCTGGCTACACTGGCCAACAACGGCATCTACCTCAGCTCGGCCTGCGGCGGTAAGGGTTCTTGCGGACAGTGCAAGTGCCAGGTCGTCGAAGGTGGTGGCGAAATCCTCGACTCGGAGAAGGGACACTTCACCCGCAAACAAATCAAGGAGCACTACCGCCTCGGCTGTCAGTGCAAGGTCAAGGGCGACCTGAGCATCAAGGTGCCCGACAGCGTGATGGGTGTCAAGGAATGGGAATGCACCGTCATTGGCAACCGCAACGTCGCTACCTTCATCAAGGAGTACAAGGTGGCCCTGCCTGCTGGCGAGCACATGGACTTCGAACCTGGCTCGTATGCACAGATTCGCATCCCCAAGTTCGACTGCATCGACTACGACAAGGACTTCGACAAGTCCCTCATCGGCGATACCTACCTGCCCGCATGGGAGAAGTTCGGACTCTTCTCGCTCAAGTGTAAGAACCCCGAGGACACTGTTCGTGCCTACTCCATGGCCAACTATCCCGACGAAGGCGACATCATCACCCTCAACGTGCGTATCGCCACGCCTCCCTTCAAGCCGAAGGATCAGGGTCCGGGCTTCATCGACGTCAACCCGGGTATTGCATCCAGCTATATCTTCAGCCTCAAGCCCGGCGACAAGGTGATCATGAGCGGCCCTTACGGCGAATTCTGTCCCCAGTATGGTACAGGTCGCGAGATGATCTGGGTCGGCGGTGGTGCTGGTATGGCCCCGCTGCGTGCACAGATCATGCACATGCTCAAGGGCCACGGCGTCAGCGACGAAGACCGCAAGCGCCCCATGCACTACTTCTACGGTGCCCGTGCGCTGGAGGAGATTCCTTTCCTTGACGACTTCCTGCAGCTGGAGAAGGACTATCCCAACTTCCACTTCCACCTTGCGCTCGACCGTCCCGACCCGAAGGCCGATGCAGCAGGCGTCAAGTACACCCCGGGATTTGTTGCACCCGTCATGGGCGACACCTACCTCAAGGCTCACGAAGCGCCCGAAGACTGTGAGTACTACCTCTGCGGACCTCCAATGATGGCCAAGACCGTGCTCGACCTTCTGCACTCGCTCGGTGTCGAGGACGACATGATCCGCTTCGACAACTTCGGAGGATAAATCCCCGTCCGACTTATGTAAAATCCCCATGCAACACACGCCGTTGCATGGGGATTTTTCTTTCGGCATTGCAGACCCAGTGCCTCAGAGTATTGCCTTTGCAGCGACATAAGTTTCACGGATTTAGGTCGCAAGGTTAAGTATTATTCGTGATTTAAGAAAAATAATAGTTGCTTTTTGGCTATTACAAAAGTTTTTCATTTAAGGAAAAAAACGAATGATGTGCAAAAAAACTTTCATTTTCGTTTTGCGAACTCATTGGGAAAGAGTATATTTGCGAGCAAATACAACTATTAACTCTTTTTATTAACCCTTAAAACTAATTCCTTATGAGAAAGACTTTACTTTTGGCGACCCTGCTCGTCGTCAGTGTTTTCACAGCGAAAGCACAGATTACTCTCTCAAGCAGTGTTGAGACTGAGCCACATGGCTGGGATGCCGACACCGTTTACTACGACATGTCGCAGGTGGCTACATCGTTGGGTTATGCCGATGCTGCTGCACTTGGAGCCGATTTGCTTGCTTATGTCAGGAATGAACCTTCCGACATTACTATTCTCAATGTGTCGAAAAGCGGAACAGAAACAGCCGAACAGACGAATGTAGATAACAATTTTGCTAATTATTGGCATTGGGAAACTACTATTGAAGACTGGGTGTATGTGACCCGTGGCTGTTTCTGGCTTGATGTGAATGGTGACGAAGTTGGATGGAGCGGTCCTGCTCTTTATTGGACTGGCGTAGATTGGAACGTTGAAGACAATGGCCTTTATATAGGCATTGGTCAGAACGGTTATCTGCAGGGTGGCGGTCTTCCTGAAGGAGAATATGTGGCTCAAACAAAACTTGTTCATGGTTCGATATCAGTAACGCTTTACAGTACACTCATAGTTAATAAACCTGAAGAGTTGCCCTTTGAACCTACGACTAGTCTTAATGATTTGCAAGTTCTGAAGGATGTAAAGGTTGAGGTTACTCAGCCCATCATGCTTGACTGGGCTACAGAGGCAAGTCAGAATCCTTCATGGGAAGTTGATGGTACGGAACTGATTGAGAAGATATTGGAGGAATATCCAGACTTAAACCTCAGCCTAATCAATACGAATATGGCCAACATCTATTGGGCACGCGAATGGGACAATGTTGCCGACGAACTGAGCAGCACGCTTACGAACAACCATGCGGCTAATGCACATGGTTTCTGGATGTCTGCCGTAGTTGACGGCGAGACAGGATTGAAGACTGAGTACTGCGTGCCCGACAACTGGACGGGAGGCAATGATTTCTTCACCGAAAACATTCAGTTCAACACCGAGACTTATGCCTTCAGCGGAGCCAGTGGTCAGAACCCCTTCAATAAGTTCAAGGGTGGTGAACACTTTATGGCCGACATGTACTTCGTGCTGGACAAATATGCCATCCACGTCGAGTTCCACTTCAACGTCGAGAAGGAAGCCGAAATTCCCATCGACGAAATGGTGAAGGTGGGTGAAACCACGATGACTTGGGTTCAGGAACCGCGCACTTCGACCGCCGGTCTGAAGAAGTTTATCCCCAACTATGCCGAAGTTCTTGAGCTGCTGGGCTGCAACGAAGCAGCCATCCGCTACAAGCTCTACCAGCCCGACAACACACTTGACGACGCTACCAACACCGAGAACAATGGCTTCTGGGTGGATGCTGCCGGCTACAAGACAGTGATCGAAGAGGGCAAGCAGGCCTTCTACATCGACTACGCCGCCGACGTCATGGCCCTGAGCGTTGGTCAGTATCCCAATGTCTTTGCTGCTGGCGACGAAATGCTGGCTACCATTTGGCTCTGCAACAAGGAGAAGTATTACCAAATCAATGTGATGCTGCATGTTCAAGACCTCACCAAGGTGGAGACAACGGAATATCACGAAGTGGCAAGCTACAGCTACGCTGTCCGTAGCCTGATCGACGGCGCTTGGGATGCCACGGAGAAATATATCGAAGGACTCCCCATGGCAGAGATTGAAGAGGCCCTCGGCACAAACGACTTCGTCGTCTATGCCAAGCAGCCTGGCGACATCTGGTCCACTGGCTACACCTGCACGCCGTATCCTGGTTTCTGGTACACCCTCGATGGCAATGTCGTCGGTTGGAGCGACGCTCACATCGGCCTGCGCTTCGAGCGCGACTACCTCGTGGTTCACAAGAACCCGCAGATGACCGACTGGGCAGTGGGAAACAAGTACAACCACAGCATCTACCTCGTCAACGAGGTGACAGGTGCCTACGTCACCTTCAACGTACAGGTGACCATCGTCAGCGAAATCGTCAACTACACCGACGTCGGCTCGAAGGACGTGACCGTCTATGTCGATCCTAACGTGGACGATGGTTGGGGCATGAACGAAGTTGAGGCAGCCGACATGTTCGAAGCCCTCGGCATCGCGCCCGACTACTTCTGGGGTGGTGACGTAGAAGTGCAGCTGCCCATCGACGACGATATGTATGCTTCGTTCGACACCGACTTCACCTCGTTCGACTATTTCTTCTCGGCCGACGGAAAGGGTGTTCATGATGATGGCACCGTCTATAGCTTCGAAGTGACCCTCGAGCAGGGTGCCGATGCCACTACGATGGCCATCAATGCCAATGTCAGCGACTTCGATCCCGAAAATCTGGACGGCCAGGAGCGCACGACCACTATCGCACTGATTAAGGGCAGCAAGCGCTACTTCCTCAATGTTCGTATGTTCTACGGACTTGAAGATGCTATCACAGCCGTCGAGGCTCAGCAGCAGAAGACCGGCGCCGTCTATACCCTCGCAGGTCAGCGCGTCAATGCTCCTGTTCGCGGTCTCTACATCCAGAACGGCAAAAAGATCTTCGTGAAGTAATCCCCGTCCCTCTCCGCCTCATTCCCGAGAAGAGTGCGGACACCAACCACAGCAATCCCCTGCCGGCACCAATCCGGCAGGGGATTTTTTGTATCTTTTACCCCATTTTCGCCGCACACCCGACCCGCTGCATCCGCACATGAAAGACAGTCCTTGCGCCGATAACGTTCAAAATATCAATGATATTTGTAGCAATATCAATGGAATTTCTGAGAATATCACTGGTATTTGTCGAAATATCACTGATATTTTCAGTCTTTTCCGCACTCTTTCCGATTCTTTCCGCCCTTGAGTTGAAGAGAAACGGGGAACAGGCGCACTATTTTTCGGAAATAATTTCTAACTTTGCGCCGTATTACTCGGATTATCATCTCTAACTAACACAAATATGAAATTCAGTTTGGCTCTCTTTCCTGTGCGCAGGACGCTGACCGTGGCGCTGCTGGGCATGGGATTGCCGTTCGCGGCATCGACGGCTGTGGCACAGACCACGGCCAGCAGCAGTATGAAAGCCCCGTCGTGGGCAGCTCCCGTCGGCTATGACTTGGGCGACACCGGTGTGGAACAGCGTGTGAGCTGGGGCATCGACACCGCCTGGGACTGGGACTGGTGGCCCCTGCGTGCCACGAACCACATGCAGGAGTGCGTCTCGCTCGGACGCGTGACGCTCGACCCGCGTGTTGACCAGGTCTATTCCTCGCTCAGCGCCGACCAGTCCGCCCGCTTCGACAAGCAGCTGGGATGGCTGAAGAAGTCGGGCGTGAAGTCTCTCTACCTCTTGGCGGGCAACACGACGGGACGGAACTGGAGCACGTCGTGGCGGGCTGCCTATATCAACGACATCGCCTTGGCAGTGAAGTATCTGCAATCGAAAGGCTACGTCGTGACGTGCATCTCGCCCTTCAACGAACCCGACTACAGTGCAAACCACGCGCCCGATGCGGCTGAGCAGGCTACGGTGGCCCGCCAGATGCGTCAGAACGCAGTGCTGGCGAGCATCGATGTGTGCGGCCCCTCGACGCTGAATCCCGACTACGGACTGGCGTGGTGGAGAGAGCAGGGCAGTGCCTGGCAGGTGGGCAACACCCACCAACTGGCCGGCAGCTCGACCAACTTTGCCGACTTCTACGCTGCCGTACGTGCTTCGGGCAAGAAATCGACGGGCGACGAGATGCACAACATCAACGACGCACTGGTCGGCATGGAGTATGGAATGTCCGAAGGTATCTGGTGGAGCGACTACGGTGGCTACACCCGTGCCGAACTGGGCCGCGCCTCGAACGACGGTGTGCGTGTGGGATGGATGGAGAATCGGACGGCCTTTACGTCGGCTGCCGTCTTCCGCCGCAAGTCGCAACAGCTGGCCGAGGTGTTCATGGGCAGCAGCGAACGTCAGGCTGCTGATGCCAGCTACACCTTCGTCTCGCAGGACCGCCTGGTCTATTACGACGGCGAAGGGCCTACTTACGACTTCACTGCCGGCACTCCTGGCGGCACGGGCTATCAGACGGGCCAGACCAATGCCGAAACCGTGGTCGAACTGACCTACGGCGAGGATATTCCGGCGGGTCCCATCCACGGTGGTACGTTCAAGATTGTGAACAAGGCTACGGGCAAGCTGCTCACAGCCTCGGCACTGAGCAACAGTGCGGGCGTGAGTCAGCAGAAGGAATCTTCGTCGGCCAATCAGACATGGGTCATCACTCCGCTCGCACCGCGCGATGCCCCCGACTTTGCCTACGTCACCATCCACAACGCGAAGTCCAGTTCGACGCCCTTCTATCTCGACGCCGTGAAGTGGGCTGCCAACAACGGTGCCGGCATCTGTGTGTATGCCGGTGGCGGCAACGAGTGTGAACGTTGGCACCTGCGCTACATGGGCGATGGCTACTACGTCATCACCAACCACGACAGCGGTCTGTCGCTCGAAGGCAGTGCCGCCAACAGCGACGCCAACACTACCGCCGTGGTGCAGTGGGCCCGCACCGGCACCGACCGTCAGCTGTGGCGCCTCGTTCCGGCCAGCGCCAAGGTCGAGACCGACGCACCTGCCGTGCCTGTCGGCCTCACAGCCACGGGCCTCAGCGGCAGCATCCGGCTCGAATGGACTGCCAACGACGAGCGCGACCTGCTGGGCTACATGATTTATCGCTACAATACGGTGGCAGGGCTGTGGGAATGCATTGCCCGCCAGGTGACCGACAACCAGTTTATCGACAACAGCTGTCCGAAGGGCACCACACAGCGCTACCGCATCCGTGCCATCGACAACGCGTGGAACCTTAGCGAAGCGACTGCCGAGGTGAGTGCCGCGACGACGACCGACCCCGTGCTCCTCGGACAATGGCTGCTGGCCACTTCGCTCGACGACAACAGCGAGAACTGCCTCGACGCCGTCAGCACCGACGTGACCTTCGCCACGCAGGGTAGCCACAGCGGCGCTGTGTTCAACGGCAGCACGGGCTATCTGGCCCTGCCCTACAACGTGAGCAACTGCAACGCCATGACCTTCTCGGCATGGGTGCGTCCCACCACGACGACGGCTTGGCAGCGCATCTTCGACTTTGGTCGCAACACCGAGAACTACGTCATGCTCACGCCCACGAACGGCAGCGTCATGCGTTTCGAAATCTGTAAGGACGGGGTGAAGCAGGGTGTGAACGCCACGAAACGACTCTCGGCCAGCGCCTGGACCCACGTGGCTGTCACGCTGGGCGACGACGGAGCCCGCATCTACCTGAACGGCGAGCTCAATGCCTCGTCCGCAGAGGTTACTTTCCGTCCGTCCGACGTGCGTCCGCTGCTCAGCTACATCGGTCGCTCCATGTTTGCCTCCGACCCCCTGTTCCGTGGCACCATCGGCGACATCTGTCTGTATAACCACGTCCTCAGTGCCGATGCCATTCGTGGTTTGATGTATCACGACCAGATTGCTCTGGCAGGCGAATTGCTCACCAAACCCATGTATAACGTCGTGCGCAACGACTTGCAGCAGAGCATTGACGATGTCGAAGCAGCCGTTGCCGACAATGCCTCGACCGAGAGCATTCAGGCTGCACTCACGACGATGAAGGCTAAGATGGAGGATGCACGTGCCTCGATTGCCATCTACGAACCCCTTGTCGAGGCACTCGACGCCTCAGTGCAGCTGGCTGATGCCTATGTGCAGCAGCAGGCCGGAGCCCGCGCCGACTACGATGACGCCTACAGCACCATCCTGGAAAACTGCATGGAGGGCAGCTATACGCACGAAGAAATCCCCGCACAGCTCATCGCCCTGGAGACCGTCACCAACCGCTACCTGATGGCCGATGCAACCGTGAAGGCTACGGAGGATGCGCCAGTCACCATCACCCACGTGCTGTCCAACTCCGACTTTGCTGCCGGACTCGACCACTGGACACTCACGACGGGCGACGACAAGTATCAGGGCGACTTCTACGAAACGTCGTTCGAGGTGTTCAACCATCCCTTCGTCCTTTCACATGTGCTCTACGGTATGCCCAGCGGCCGATACTATCTGGGTGCACAGGGCTTCTACCGCTGCGGTCCGAAGGAGGACATTGAGACAGCCACCGATGCCAACGCCGTGCTGTTCGTCGGTGAGGAAACGGGCGAGCTCAACCTCATTTCGCGTGGTGCCAATTCACGCACCGCTGCCGGTGACTGGTACGGCTATGCCAGCAATAAGAATGTGCCCAACGACCTCCAGGCAGCCTATGCGGCCTTCACCGCACTGAACCGCTATCGTTCGAGCAGTGTCTATAACTTTGTTCAGGGCACGTATGATGCCGAGCAGGGTCAGCCCCTCGTCGTCGGTCTGCGCAAGGATGCAGCGGTCAGTCAGGACTGGACCGTCGTCCACAACTTCACCCTCCGCTACCTCGGTGGGTCGACTGAAACTGGTATCGACAAGGTGGAGCGTTCGACATTCAATGATCAACGTCCAACGGTTTATGACCTCACCGGCCGCCCCGTCGCTGCTCCCACCAAGGGCCTCTACATCGTGGGTGGGAAGAAGGTGATGAAATAAAAGCCTCCCCCCAGCCCCCTCCGAAGGAGGGGGGGAAGGGTAGTACAAAATACATCGCCCTGCAACATGCTTTCGCTTCAAGCGATTTCACGTTGCAGGGCGATGCTCAATGTGCTCAGTTCACCCCCTCCTTCGGAGGGGGCAGGGGGGAGGCTTTTTTTCATCGCTTCACAGGGTCGCAAGTCAGGCCGCAGCCCAGTCGCTTGAAGATTTTGCGATCCACCTCGCCGAGCATGATGGTGGTGTGCACCTGACAGCCGCGCATCTGCGGCAGACTTTCGAGGGCGCGTCGGCAACGCTCGTCGTACTGCGACAACACGCTCAGCGCCACCAGCACTTCGTCGGTGTGCAGACGCGGATTGTGCCCGCCCAGGTATTCCACTTTTGTCTTCTGTATCGGTTCGATCATCGACTGCGGAATGAGTTGCAGACGGTGGTCGATGCCTGCCAGATGCTTGATGGTGTTGAGGATGAGGGCCGCACTGCAACCAAGCAACGGACTCGTGCCGCTGGTGATGAGGGTGCCGTCGGCCAGTTCGATGGCGGCGGCAGGCTGTCCGTCCTTGTCCTTACGCTGATTGGCAGCGACGGTGGTGCGGCGGTCGTCGGTCGAAATCTTTGCCTGCCCCATGAGCAGCTGGATTTTCTGCACTTCGGCTTCGTTGTCAGCCCCGTCGGCGAGTTTGTTGGTGGCTGCGTAGTAGCGACGGATGATTTCGTCGCGGCTGGCCTGACAGCACACCTCGTCGTCCGAGATGCAGAAACCCACCATGTTCACGCCCATGTCGGTGGGCGACTTGTAGGGGTTTTCGCCGTAAATGCTTTCGAACAGGGCATTGAGCACGGGAAAGATCTCGATGTCGCGGTTGTAGTTGATGGCCGTCTTTCCGTATGCTTCGAGGTGGAAGGGGTCGATCATGTTCACGTCGTCGAGGTCGGCCGTCGCGGCTTCGTAGGCGATGTTGACGGGATGCTTGAGCGGGAGGTTCCACACGGGGAAGGTCTCGAACTTGGCATAGCCGGCACGCACACCGCGCTTGTTCTCGTTGTAGAGCTGCGAGAGGCAGGTGGCCATCTTTCCGCTACCTGGGCCAGGAGCGGTGACGATGACGAGCGGACGTGTGGTTTCGACGTAGTCGTTGCGGCCGAAACCCTTGTCCGACGCAATCAACTGGACGTTGTGGGGATAGCCGTCGATGAGGTAGTGGACGTACGACTTGATGCCCATGCGCTTCAGCCTGCGGCGGAACTGGTCGGCGGCAGGCTGGCGGTTGTAGTGCGTGATGACGACGCTGCCCACCATGAAGTCGCGCTGCATGAATTCGTCGCGCAGGCGCAGCACATCCTCGTCGTAGGTGATGCCAAGGTCGGCACGCACCTTGTTGCGCTCGATGTCCTCGGCACTGATGACGATGACGATTTCCAGACTGTCGCGCAACTGCGAGAACATACGCAACTTAGAGTCAGGAAGGAATCCAGGCAACACACGCGAGGCGTGGTGGTCGTCGAAGAGCTTGCCGCCCAGTTCGAGGTAGAGTTTTCCGTCGAACTGTGCAATGCGCTCGCGGATGTGCTCCGACTGTATGCGGAGGTACTTGTCGTTGTCGAAACCGATCATAAAAATTGGGAATTGAAAATTGGGAATTGAAAAGTAAAAGCCCCCTCTTTCGGAGGGGGTTGGGGGAGGCTTTTATTTCTTACGTTGAGCTTCCTGTTGCTTGCGCAGGATTTCCTGCTGCTGGGCAGCCATGGCCTGCATACGCTCCATCATGCTCGAACCTTTCTTGGGGTTGGCCTTGCGCTCCTTGTAGCGGGTTTCCAGCTTAGCCAGCAACTTGCTGTCGTCGGTCGTCTTGCGCAGGTACCACATCATCAGGATGGAGAGGAGACCCGAGACGAAGTAGTAGTAGTTGAGGCCGGAGCTGTAGCTGTTGAACGAGAAGAAGAACACGAGCGGCATGATGTACGACATCCAGCGCATCATCTTCATGCTCTGTTCCTGCTCAGGCGACACGGCCATGGCCTGCTGCTGGCGCATCGAAATCCAGGTGTTCGCCACTGTCGAGAGGCACCACAGCACGCAGAACAGGCTCAGGTGGTCGCCGATGCCCCAGATGTTGAAGCCCCAGTTGATGACGTCGTCGTAGGTCGAGAGGTCTTTGGCCCAGAGGAACGACTGTCCGCGCAGCTCGATGGCGTTAGGGATGAAGTTGAAGAGCGCAATCCAGATAGGCATCTGTATGAGCATCGGCAGACAGCCGCCCATCGGCGACACTCCGTACTGCGAATACAGCTGCATCACTTCCTGCTGCTTCTGCATGGCGTCCTCTGGCTTCGGATATTTGGCGTTGATTTCGTCGATCTTCGGACGCAGTACGCGCATGTTGGCCGAGGCCAGATACGATTTGCGCATCAGGGGGAAGACGGCGAACTTCACGATGAGCGTGATGATGAGCAGCACGATTCCCATGTTCAGTCCCCAGCCTGTCATCCAGTCGAAGAGGTAGAGGAAGATGAAACGGTTGATCCAGCGAATCACCGGCCATCCCAGATAGACGATGCTCTGCAGGTCGAGGTCGCTGCTGTCGTCGATGATTGCCTCGTTCTCTTTCAGTGTCGAGAACTTGTTGGGACCGAGGTACAGCTTGAGGTTCGTGGCCTGCTTGCCCGTGGGGTCGAACTTCGTGTTCAGTTCAGCCTCGTAGGTCTTCAGATATTTTGTCTCGCCATCCTTCTTCACTTCCGGCACTTGCTTCGAAGCCATGCGATCGACGGTGAAGTAATCCTCGGCAATGAGAATCTGGCTGAAAAACTGAGTCTTGAAAGCGACCCAGCGCAGCGGGTTTTCAAACTTCTCGCCGAGCTGTTCCTCGTCGCTGCCCGACGACGAGAGTTCGTCTGTGTCGTCGTTCGTATCGCGATAGGTGATGGTGGAGTAGCGGTTTTCGAACGAATAGCCCTTCTCCTGCTGGCGCATCTTCTCCGTCCACACAATGCCGAACGAATTGGCCTTGGCGGGGAAGAAACCTTGCAAGCCCAGTGCCTGCACGTCCATGTTGAGGATGTACGACTCTGGCAGCAACTGATAGCTGATGTCGATGCTTCCATCAGCCACAGGGAGCGACATCACGACACTCGAGTCGGTCACTTCCTTGGGCGTGAAGCAATAGTCGTCGGTCAGCACGTTGTCTTCCTTGCCCTCGAACAGCAAGCGCATCTTCGAGTCGTTGCCATCCATCAGCACCACGTTTCCGCCCTGCTGGTTGCGGTAGGTCTCGTCGAGCAGTTCCACGCGCTTCACCTGTGCTCCTTGGTTCTGAATCGTCACCTTGAGCAGGCTGTTCTGCAGGATGGTTTCGCCAGGCTGTCCCTGACGGGCGGCAAACAGAGCGTTGGTCGAGTCGTTCTTCTCCGCCTCCATCTTCTCCGCCTCCTCCATCGCCTTCACAGCGGCGATGCTGTCCGACTTCTGCTGGGCGACTGCAGCTGTCTGCTGCTGCAGTCGCTGACGCTCGATGCGGTCCTTTGCTGTGTAGTTCTGATACACCATAAACCCAACGAACACCAGTCCGATGAGCAGCCAGCCAATAATTGTATTCTTATCTTTCATAAATCGCTATTTTTAATAAAACCTTGCAAAGTTACGACATTTTTTCCACTTTTCACTTTTCGCTTTTCACTTTTTTGTATAACTTTGCCCCATAAAACTTAAATCAGTTGTTTATGAAACGCTTTTCGCTGATTCTGTTCCTGCTTGGCTTCTGTTTTGCAGTCAGTGTTCAGGCCAAGAAGAAGTATCCCGTCATCAAGTTTGAAAAGACAACCATCGACCTCGGAACTTTTCCGCAGAACGATGCACGTCGCACTTGCACCTTCACGTTCTCCAACGTGGGTCAAGCTCCGCTCATCATCAACTATGTCTATACTTCTTGTGGATGCACTGTGGCTGAATATCCGAAGGACCCCATCGCCCCAGGTGCACGTGGCGAAATCACCGTCACCTACGACGGCTCAGACAAGCAGCCAGGCCGTTTCAAGAAGTCCATTCAGGTGTTCTCCAACTGCAAGACCGACCTTGCCCGCGTTTTTATCCTGGGCAATATGACGGCTCTCAACCGCGAGCTCGACAGCAAAAAACGCTGATCGAAGTACAAGGGACAAAAGGACAAAGTACAACGAAACGAACCAAAAGGCCCTCTCAGCTATGACTGCTGAGAGGGCTTTTCATTGTCCTTTGCTTTGTCCTTATTCACTGTTTCTCCTCCAGCATTCGTAGGATGAGCTGCATTTCGGAGTAGGTGATGGAGGAGGGAAGGAGTTTGTAGAAGGGGTAGAGGTCCTGCGGAGGCCCAACCTGACGGAGCAGGCGGCGCACCGACTCCACGTGTTTTGCAGGCAGGATGTCTGCCAGGTTTACCTCACCGCTATCGACATAGCGCATCAGGTGGCTGTAGATGGTGTTGGTGGTGAGGTTGCGCTCCTGGGCAATCTCTTTCACGCTTTTGCCTTCGCGGAGCAGGGCAAAACTCTGTTCCCACGTCTTCGGCTTCGCTTCCTTTTCTTTTTTCTTCTTTGTTGTTTTCGTACCCTGTTCTGCGTCGCTGAGCAGAGCGTTGGCCTTGTCCTTCAAGTAAGTACGTACGGTGAATCCGTGTGCCACGATGCGCTCCATCGTGCCCAGCTTTTCGCGCTGGACCGTCGTGGCGGTCTCCATGGCATTTTTGAACTGCTTGGCTACAGCCTTATTCCCTATCTCGGGCTTTGTGCTGGCAATCAGAGTTCCAAGCGTGCGCAGCTGAGTGACGAAGTAGGAGCAAGCCTTCTGAATGCGGTCGGCCAGCTGCGGGTCGTTTTGGTAGTTCTGCGACACAGCCAGGATATTGTGATACTGCACTTGAAACTTCCTTGCCACCTCGACGAACTTCGTCTCGACATCGCCCGCAGCCTCTTTCCATGCCGTGCAGAGCTGGGGCTGCTGGCGCGACAGGTGTTCTTCGAGCACACGCAGGACATAGCGTACGGAGCGGCTGAGGGCATCGAACGAGAACAGTTCGTCGAGCAGTTTCTTGTAGTAAGCAAAGCGCAAACTATCGAGCTGGCTGCTGGCGTTTTGCGAATTCTTTAATTCGTTGTTGATAAATGTGTTAACAGAAGTATCTGTTAGCAAAGATTTAATATCGACGGGGCGTGTCAGCGTGAGTCCTTCGAGGCTGCGGCAACGAGACAAGGCTACATAGACCTGTCCGTGGGCAAAGGCATCGTTGATGTCGAGAACGGCGTTGTCGAACGTCAGGCCTTGGCTCTTGTGAATCGTGATGGCCCATGCCAGACGGAGCGGATATTGGCGGAAAGTGCCAATCACTTCCTCCTCGATCTCGTTGGTCTCTGCGTTGATCTTCATGCGGGTGTTTTCCCATGAAGAGACCTCCACGCTGATGGGGCGTGCATCGTCTGGACATTGTATCAAAATCTTTTCGTCGTCGAAGCCCACGACTTTTCCAATCTTTCCATTATAGAACAGCTTTGCGGTGCTGGGGTCGTTCTTGATGAACATCACTTGTGCTCCTTCCTTCACGACGAGGTCAGCCTCGGCAGGGTAGGAGGTTTCGGGAAAATCGCCCTCCACCCGTGCCGCGAAATGCCGTTCCTCTGTCGGCAGGGCTGCGAGCCGCTGCTCGTTGTAGCGGTTGGCCATGTAGTTGTGGGTGGTGAGTCGGATGGCCTCTGTCTCGCCATCGTGCCCGAGTGTGGGGAGGCAACGCTGGTTCAGTTCTGCCACGACTTCAGCATCCATCCGTCCCTCGCGAATCTTGCCCAACAACTCAATGAAGTGCTGGTCGCTCTGGCGGTAGATGTGCTGCAGTTCGATGGTGACATACTGAATCTGCTGCAAGGCACGGCTGCTGAAAAAGTAGGGGGTCTCGTAATAATCTTTCAGCACCTCCCACTCCTTATCGACCGCCACGGGAGCCAGTTGCTGCAGGTCGCCGATCATCAGCAGTTGCACCCCTCCGAACGGTTTGTAGCGGTCGCGATACTTGCGCATGACCGAGTCGATGGCGTCGAGCAGGTCGGCACGCACCATGGATATCTCGTCAATCACCAGCAGGTCCATCGTCCGCATGATGTTCTTCTTCTCGTTGCTCATGCGGAAATGATTGCCCTGTTCCTTGTACTCTGTGCCAGGGATATGCACACCCAACGGAAGTTGGAAAAACGAGTGGATGGTCACCCCCTGCGCGTTGATTGCAGCCACACCCGTCGGAGCAACCACTACCATACGCTTCGGTGCCAGTTCGCGGATTTTCTTTAGAAACGTCGTCTTTCCTGTTCCAGCCTTGCCGGTCAGGAACACGCTCACGTCCGTTCCCTCGATGAACTGCCACGCCAGATTCATTTCTGCATTATGTTGTTTTGCTGTCATAGAGTTTCATTATCTTTCGTCCGCCTTTTGACACCGGAGGCAATTTTTAATTTTTAATTTTTAATTTTTAATTATCTCCCCGACCCGTGTGATGCCGTTACGTTTGCAGCTGGCATCGTCCGTCACCTCAAGGAAGAGGTTCAGGTCGGTGAAGGTGATGAAGCGACGGTTGGAACTGTGGAAGGTCATCAGTCCGGCAGGGTCGTCGATACATACCTGCCGCAGCGCCTCGTTCAGCGTGAGCGGTACGCGGAAATACGATCCGTCATCTTCTTCGGCTTGGAAGAAGATGGCCTCGGGCGTGATGGCGTCAATGCCGATGTAGTAGTCGTAGAGTGTCTCAGGATGCAGTTCCTCCAACGTGAATCCGGCATACTTCTTCTCAAACGCCTCAGTGCTCATCGTGGTGCGGTGCAGGGCATCGACCCGAAACCAGTGGAAACCCTGCATGATGCCGAACGTCAGGGTCTTGGGCGTCTGGTCGTTGTCCCACGTCAGTTCGAACTGTTCCGTCTGATTGCGTCCCGTAGGACGTCCCTCCACCTGTGCCAGCATGGCGGTCGGATGAATGATGTGAATCATCACCCTGCCTTGTACGTCGAAGATGAATGCTTCAAACTTCTCGTGAAGCAGACGCTGCCGCTCGTTATCCACTACCGTGCGATGCAGGAAATAGCCGTTGTTCACCTCCTCCCAGTGCCACCACACGCTGGTCTCGTTCTCCTGCCACATACATCCCCCGACGTCGAGCCGTAGGCTATGCTCGCGCAGGGAACTGTTCAGCGTCTGCAACTGGTTGGCATTCATCAGCTGGTAGTAGTTCTCCAGTATGTCAGCCATGTCGTCGAACAACCAGAAGCGTGCACACAGATGGCCTTCGTGCATCACCCGATCCTTGCAACCCTCTAACACCGGCAGCCGCTCGAACATCGTGTTACGGCTCACGTGGTGTTGCAGAAACTGAAAGAGCCGCCGGAAGTCCTCTTTTATGTCTTCGCTCCGGCCACGACCATGGCTGAAACTGACAGGAAGCAGTCCCAAAGCCATTAGCACCACCAGCATGGGGTCGGCGGCATAGCGCGTGCGGCTTGTGCCATACACCTTATTATATATAATGCGCAACTGGTCCGTAAGTGGAGGTCGTTGCTCCTTGTTCAGGAAGATGGCATCGAGCAACGCCGAGCACAGAGTCTCGCAGTCGTGACGGAACAGATACGCCATCCGTTCCTCTGCAAAGAACGTCGAAGCCTCCTCGTACAAGTCCAGAAACTCGTTGAAGTCGTGGCTGGCCCGGGCGTTCGCCCAACGGCACAAGGCATCGTACGTCGCTCGTTTTAGAAACAAACTGCGTCCACCCAGTCGTCCCAGTCCGTTCTTCTCGTCCACGCGGTGGCCCACCAGCTGACTCATTTCCTCGTTTGTCGCCGTCAGTAGTCGCAGCCGTCCGATAGCCTCCAGCCGACGTTTCACATCTTCCTGTTTCATCTTCCGCTTATTTGTCAATTGTGCCGCAAAGATAAGTAAATAATCCCTTTTCTCCATCATTTTTTCCTCACTTTTCCGTCACATACTACGGAGTAGCCCACAAAATGCAGTTTCGTGAGAAAAAACTTTTTTCGAAAATTTCCTTTCTGCTTCGGAATACGTTTCTTTGCATCATAAAATTCGTTTTTTACTAACACTTAAATCAAAAAAACAATGAAAACAATTCAAGAAAAAAGTCAATCAAGTATCATCTTATCCCTTGTTGACTATGTACTTTGCGCATGGAAAAAGATGACACAAATGAGTTCAACGTGTTTGGTTTTGCTGGTCTTTATGTTTGTGGTAATGCCGATGGAAGCCAAGAAAATCAAGTATCCGAACGGTGACTACTACGAAGGAAAATGCAAGAAAAAGCAGCCACATGGTCTGGGCGTAATGAAGTATGCCAATGGAACCACTTATGAAGGTGAGTGGGTGATGGGCAAGCGTTCGGGTAACGGAACATTTCATTCCTCAGACGGAACCTATACTGGACGCTGGGAAGACGATGTCTTTGTGGAAGGAAAGTGGGCTTCCGAAAAAACGGAGCAAAGGTTTGAAGGTACTTGGGAACCAGACTTCAAGATAAAGACGGGAAGTGGGGTCATGATTTATGATGGTACTGCTTTTAATTCCCGATCAATTACGCTGACAGGTGATTTCATTGACGGAAATTTCAGACATGGAACCATGTTCGGCACATGTTCGTATTTGCAAGGCGACTGGACGGAACAGGGCACTATGCGTGAAGGAATCTATATGCATTTCGATGAAACTCAGTATGTGAACGGAACAGTGAAGGATGGAGTATTTTATTCTGGTCAGGCAATTGGCAATATCTCTGATGACATCATTTTTGACAGGCATCTTGCAAATGGCAAAACCATCAGTGGGCATGGCTATGTGGCTTGGGGCAATGAATTAGCCGAAGAAAAGCCTAAGCAGGAATACGCTGAATATTATGATAAGCCAGTTACATCCGAACTGAAGTATTATCAATCCTACCAAATAGATCCCGGAGTGCTGCCGAAAGGACTGAAAAAAATAGATTGGGAAGATGCTGTACGCAGACTGACGGGCAGTTATCCCATCGACTTAGACCCCGTCGATCAAACTGCCGAGCGGCAAAGGCAAGAAAGCATAAAACTCAAAAACAAAATCATCCGTTCGATGGCAGAATTTGAGGCTAAGGCAATAAAACCCCAACTCGTTAAGCCCCGCAGAGAATATGTCTATGCGTTTGACATACAATCCGATTCTGTTTTCTTCTCCAATGACGACACCCAAGTTGCCTTTGCATTTGATATCCAGCCAAGCCAAGGCTTTAAGGAGTATATGGAAGAACAAATAAGCAAACTTCAGGACATAGAAGAAAGGAAACTGAAAGAACAGCAAAAGAAAATCGAAGACTTCTATCACGCACATCTGGAAGGCTGTCAGTTTACAGCAGAAATGCCGCTGACGGACTATCTGCCGGAATCACAGCTTTTCTACGATTTTCATGCCCTGATGACCAAGTTCACCCTTCAGTTCACGGCTACAGGCGAAGCGACGTTGCGTCAGAACACCTACATCGACAGTAAAAAACTGAAAAGGTACGACAGGGGGTATCTGATACAGCAAGGTATGTTTGCGAAAGAATTTACCAAGACGGAAACAGGCAAATACGACATTGTCGATGGACGTATCGTGTTTGAAAAGCACAACTTTGTACTGGATGCAAACGGGACACTCCTACATGAAACTACTGGCAGATTGAAACTCCAGAAAACCTATGACAATTAAATCTTGAAACAACCAGAAATATTTTTTTATCTCTAATGTTTAACTTTTAAACACAAATATTATGAAGTCTATTTTGAATTTCCTCAGTGTAGCCACCGCTATCCTGGTGTTCTACAACGCAGCAAAAGAAGCTGGTCTGGTCGATAAGGTCAAACCCTACCTGCAACGTGGTAAAGAAAAGTGCGAAGACTATGATGAAGAAAGCTGATCCATAGCATCGCCGCACGTCAAAGCAGTCCGTGATATGTCCACCGAAAAAACTTGTCAAATCGTTTGGTCGTTTCCCCGAAATGCACTACATTTGCGATGTCGAACGTCCGAAAGGACGCCGGCGGACATATTGCAAGACGAGCAAGACGAATTATTGGGCTTGATAGAATCTGGAAAATCTGAACGGTGCCCGATGTAATTTAGTCAAGCAAGTCGTGTATCCTATTTCTTAGGGACACGGACTGCTTTACTATATTTGGGCATCGGGTATTCCAGAACCTTATCAAGCAAATGTAGCGAAGTCGAGGCTGTGCCCTTTTTTATTGATTAACAAAATAGTGATAGTGCTATGCAACTGCAAATATTTTACAATGAGTTGGAATCCCTTATCCAACAGCATTATAATCAGGTCGTTAGGGTGGCCTATGTTAATGAAAATACACTATGTATCAGCAAGGGCTTTAAATGCTTATGTATCCATAAGAATGTTTCCATTAGGTTAACACTCCTGCAAATACAAGGCACCGATATCATCTTGGCCTATAAGGTTAATTCTGGTATCAATCTTTTAATAAAAGGTGCTTTAGCATGGTTCAAGGATTCTATGGATAGGATGGTAGAAAAACAAGAGGGATCCAATTGCTTGGTCTTGCATCTTTCGGCCATCAAACAGATAGAGAATGTGCTACGTTCTGTAGATATACAATCTCTTACTTTTGAGAAAGAATGTATTAATGGTTGTTTTAACTTAAAAACAATTATATAATGGAAAAGAGTCTATTTACATCAACACAGTCAACCGAGAAAACGGTTAGACAAATTGAGTTCCTTTCCGATATGGAATTATTAGACGACGATGTACAACAGTTAGATTGTCTTGAGACGATGCTTTCTGAACAAGAAGAATTATTGTTAAAAGAGATAATTGATCTTCAAAATAAGGTCAATGAAAGAAACTCTCTTTTTCACGATGTTTTACTTGCTGCTAAGAAAGGGGCAATGGATTATATAGATTCTATGACAGATACGGGAGATACATTTGACGAAATGAAAAATTCTCATAATGTTTCCCAGTGGAATAATACACCAATTGATATTGACAACAAGCCTGCCACAAAAGATGCAACTGATAATTGGAAAACTCGGACAATGAGTGATGCCAGATCGAATCCGATAGATAATAATGCGACCAATAGCACGACAGGGATGTCAACAGAGGGATTAAGAAAGTGGAAGAGATACAATGAGGCTTACTCACAGCGAACTAAAAGTTTAACTCAGTTGTCTAAAGATGGAAATACTGTAAAAAGGAGTAATACTAATGCCAATTTTGAAACATTATCTGGTTTGCGAGGTTATAGGATTGGTCCTGTTGTCCCTATGCCGACTGCACAACAAGCTAAAAATGATTATAACCAATATAGAAATAATGGTGGACAAAAAAGTGCATCAAATTGGTTGTATGATTGTAATATGAAAGAATTTGACACCGTATTAGCAAAGCAATTGGGTTTTAAATCTGCAACAGAGGCGAAGAATTGGAGAATGGAGAATCATTTAACAGTTCATGAAGGACCAGATGGAATGTTTATGGTACCACGGGATGTTCATGATGCTGCAAGGCATGATGGTTATCGTTCTATGATGTCAAAATGTATAAATGGAGAGATGTCTGAGGCTGAAATACAGTCATACATAAGACAGGAAAAAATAGCGTATGTGAAACACGAAGTTACAGAGCGTGGTACTCGTATGGCGAAAGGTATTGGACTGTCTGCTGTAAAAGATATAGTTAAACATAGTATAGTTATAATATGTGAAGAAACATATCATGAATTTCAAAAAGAGAGTAAAGATTCTTTTTTTGCACGAGTAAAAAGTATTCTTCAGAAATGTTGGGAGAGCGTAAAGAGTAAAATCATGCATATTATTTCAAATTTATGGAATAACATAAAAGGAAGTATTCTGGCAGAACTTTTAACTGCTTTAAATGATTTTTTATTTGGAACATTTAAGAGAATTTTCAAAATTGTAAGGCAAATGTGGGGTTCGATTAAAAATGCATTTAAGATAATATGTAGCCAAGGTACATCGTGGGAGGATAAAGTATTTGAGTGTACAAAAATTCTTTCATCCGGTATAGTTGGAATTCTTGGCTTCTCCCTTAATGAAATGATAGAAAAAGGGTTAACCTCTATTGGATTCCCATTTGCTTCATTTGTAGCAGAATGTTTATCAGGTTTGTTTGCAGGTATCATGTCTGCTCTTGTCTTGATGATTTTTGATCGTATTAAGCAGAACTACAAAACTCCATCCCCTTATATGCAAATGTGTCTTGCTAATTCTCGTATTGTCTGTATAGAGGGTGCAAAACTATCAATTTCTACATTAAAAACAGATATGCAGATGCGAGATACGTGGGTGTTTGTTAATGGAGCACTTCAAGTCATTACAAAAACACGTACCAATATACAGAAATCATGGGAAACAGGTGAAGACCTAAAAAAAGCTATGGAAATAGAATTAAAAAAACAAAAACAGGGAACTCGTCGTTTAGGAAAACTTCTAAATGAAAATTTACATAATAAAAAATTCTGATAAAAATGAACACCCAATCACAACTTTCGGAAGTCAGCACTAACAACAAGGTGTTGCCTCCCATTTTACGTCAAGAAGAGTTCACACGTAAAATGCAAGCACTTAATGCGAGAATAAATAATAACAAGACATCTGTTGAAAACTCTTTGAAAAAAATAAATAAAACAGTCCCACCTGTTGAAATAACACGTAATTGGTATGGTACAATTAATAAGGAAAGTATTTATAAATCCTTCGATAACGTAATTGAATTATTTAGAGATTTCGCCATGGCCAATGGCCGTGCTATACAGACTATAAATGAGAACGAAACAAGTATTTTACAACTCATTCAACTTCTGTCTGCTATTGAGGTGGATCTTTATCAACAGATTGATGACCAGACAATTCAAAGCAATGAGATACGTAAAATATTCGTTGATTGGTGTAGAGAACATGGTGTTCGTGATGAAGAGGTTGAACAGTTATTTGAAACATCATTTAAGCGAGCATATACACTCAGGGATAGAATTAACTCCGTTCGGCAAGAATGCATGGCAAGAATAGCGGACAATAAAAAAAGAATTGATGAACTTTCCAGTTTTAAAGAAGATATTAAGAATAAGAAAGAAGATGCACTTGCATCTCTTGATTTTAAGGCAGAACAACTTCAGCATGGAATATCTGAGCAGGAAAAGAGAATTGAAGTTCGTTTTTCAGAAATACGAAAGGAATCTGAATTTTTTTTGGAAGATATCTTATCTAAGCAGAGTAAGTTGTCCAATGAGTTTACGGAGTATCAGGACACCATGATGAAGATAATAGGAATGCAAGATGAACATGCAAATAATAATAAAGAAGCCTTAATCTCCTTAATAAAAAACTGGAAAGAAGCTAGTGAAAAAGACCTTGATAATCAAAAACGTACTTTTGAAGATACAGCATCACGATATAGAAATGATTTTGATGGGCAATATATGAAATCAATATCATGTATGAAAAAGTGGATGATATGGGGGGGAGTTTCGATTATCACTCTTTGCGGTGGAATAAGTATCTTAATTCATTACCTCTTTATTTGAACAATGAAGTGTTGGTTTTTGCTATTTCTTTGAGATAGTCAAATCCACACAGATTTCTTGAGTATGCTCCGTCCTCAACTTCGGTGCCAACAAGCAGAATGTGACGGAGCTCGCTGACTTCATCCAGAACGAGGTGTGGAAACTGGTGGGCGATGCGGAAATCAAACTCAGGCGCTAAGTTGCATCCGTTACAGGTAGTGTTCCTGTAGCCAGTCCTCAAAGCCTGCGGAGGGGTTGTAGGGGTCGCTCCAGTACATATAGCGGCCGAGGAGCAGACCGACCAGGGATGAGGGGATTCCGTATTTCTCTGGGAGATGGTCGAGATGTTCTGATGCGAGCCTCCTGTTGAACTTTTTGGCTTCTTCCGCTGACTCGGAAAGTTTCTCAACCCATACTTTCTCATAGTCCCACATCAACTCATAGCTGGTGCCTGCGTATGGGTTTTCGGGCTCTCCCTTGTAGTATTTGCATTGTGCGGTGAGCTGCTTCCGCTTCTCTTCCTTTGTCTGTTCTTGATTCATACGTTTTACTTTTTACTTTATTCAGCAGCCTTCGGCTGGAAATTTTTCAGATATTAATTTGAATAATATCTCTGCGAAGCAGGCTCACGTAAGATGGGGGAGGTTATGGGGTATTGGAAAGTTAATGCTGCACTCATCATAAAGATTACAACACAGGGCTTTCCATTTATAACTCGATGCTGTCGATACGTAGCCGGAGCTGTCCAGCGGGGACAGTGACTTCGACGACGTCGCCAGCTTTTTTGCCCAGCAGGGCTTGGGCGATGGGGGACTGGATCGAGATTTTGCCGGCACTCATGTCGGCTTCGTGCGGACTGACGAGGGTGTAGGTGGTGTGTGAGTTGCCCGTGAGGTTGGTGAGGGCGACGCGGCTGAGGAGTCCGACCTTGTCGGTGTCGAGGCGTGAGGTGTCGATGACACGGGCATATTCGAGGACGCGCTGCTTGAAACGGATGCGTCCCAGCAGTCGCGACTGCTCACGACGGGCAGCGTGATACTCGAAGTTCTCGCTGAGGTCTCCTTTTTCGCGTGCCTCGACGAGCGCTTCTTTCACCCTTGGCAGTTCGACATTTTCCAGGTAGTGGAGTTCCTCTGCCAGTTTATCATAGCATTCTTGTGACAAGTATTCCATAGGGTTTATTGCAGATAGTCCAGATAATTATCTGGAGTGATGATGACAGATTCTTTGACGGGATATGCTTCCATGAATGCTTTGGGAAATGATATGCCGCCTTTTCTTGGATTCCATTTCATTTCGAAGGCTGTCATTGTTCCGTCGCATTCTTCGATGTAGTCGATTTCTTGTTGCGTCTTGGTTCTCCAAAAATAGGAATTGACATAATGGCCTGTGTAGTGGTTGTGCTTGATGCGTTCACTGATAAAGAAGTTCTCCCACAAGGCTCCAGTATCATTTCTCAATGCTAACGGTGTGAAGTTCTGAAGGATGGCATTGCGTATGCCATTGTCGTAGAAATAAATCTTTTTGCTTTTCTTCAGTTCGTTGCGAAGATTGCGACTGAGCGCTGAAAGCCTGAAGATGATATAACTTTTTTCAAGCAGGTCGATATATTTTTCGACGGTTTTGCTGTCCGAACCGACTGTCTGTCCGATTTCGTTGTATGATATTTCACTGCCCACTTGCAAGGCGAGGGCAACCAGCAGTTTTTCTATCATGGAAGACTTTCGGATGTGGTCGATTTCCAACAAATCTTTATATAGATAACTGTCTGCCAGGTTCATAAGTGTCTCCTTGGCTTCAGTTGTATAGTTGAGGACATCAGGATACGACCCATAAATCAATCTGTTTTCAAGTGAGCGCTGTGTAGGCAAGAGGCCTTCTGTGTGCATAAGTTCGGACGTGGAGATGGGGTAGAGCGTGTATTCCCATTTACGTCCTGTCAGAGGCTCATTGATTTTAGTACGCAGATTCAGTGAAGAAGATCCAGTTACCAAAAGTTGAATTTCTTTGAAATTGTCCTGAATGCGCTTTAGTGTCAAGCCTATGTTCGTGGCTCGCTGGGCTTCGTCCATTACAATTATCTTGTTGTCGGCAATGATGCGTTTCAGGTCTTCCATGGTAGGATTCTCCAATTGTTGACGAATGTCGGGTTCGTCAAAATTGAGTCTCAATACTTTCTCGGCTCTTGGCTTGAGTATTTCGTTGCAAAGAGTCGTCTTACCCACCTGTCTTGCCCCCATAAGAATGATGGCTTTGCCCTTGAACATTTTTTCTTCAAGTCTGGATTTCAGTTCGCGGTGAATCATATTTAGCTTTCCTCTGATGTGATTTGGATGCAAATATACTAAATATGCTTATTAAATCCAAAATAAATACGACTTTTCTGGAGTATAATCCAAAAAAGTTTTTACTTTTTCGGAATTATGGGCGCATTCAACCCCAATCGGTCTATAGATATTGTTGAGGTAAGAACTGAAAGAAATAGTGATAAATCTACCGTTCTATGGTCAATGGGTACGGTCTCCAAATAGTGCCTGGATGAGGTCGGGGCGTCCCATGCGGCGGAGTTCGCGGATGAGGGCTTGACGCTCCTGGGGTTTGTACCAGAAGAAGAACTGGCGCTGGGCTTGCTTTTCACGGGGCGAATGGGCGGAATAGACGGGCTGGAGGGTGTAGGGGTGCAGACCCGTGTACCAGGCTTCGGTGGCGACAGTCATGGGGGTGGGGGTGAAGTCCTGCACCTGCTCGAGTTGGAAGTTGAGACGTCGGGTGATGACAGCGAGTTCTGCCATGTCCTCGGCTGTACAGCCTGGGTGGGAGGAGATGAAGTAGGGGATGAGCTGTTGGTTGAGATGTTCCTCGCGGTTGATGCGGTCGAAGATGCGTTTGAAGTCGTAGAAGAGTTGGAAGGAGGGTTTGCGCATCATCTGGAGCACGCGGTCGGAGGTATGTTCGGGAGCGACTTTGAGTCGTCCGCTGACATGACGTGTGATGAGTTCGCGGGTATATTCGGTGTTGACACGGTTGATATCGGCATCGCCGGTGTCGTGCAGCAGGAGGTCGTAGCGCACACCGCTGCCAATGAAGCTCTTTTTGATGCCTGGCAGGTGGTCAACGGAGCGGTAGATGTCGAGCAGGGCAGAGTGGTCGGTGTTGAGGTTGGGGCACACCTTGGGATGGATGCAGGAGGGACGTGCACAGCGTTGGCAGCGGTCGAGGTCCTTGCCCCTCATGCCGTACATGTTGGCCGAGGGTCCGCCGAGGTCGCTGAGGTAGCCTTTGAAGTCGGGCATACGGGTGATGGCTTCGACTTCGCGCAGGATGCTTTCCTTCGATCGGCTGGTGATGAACTTGCCTTGGTGGGCGGAGATGGTGCAGAAGGCACAACCGCCGAAGCAGCCACGGTGGAGACAGACCGAGAACTTGATCATCTCGTAGGCGGGGATGCGTTTGCCTCGGTACTTGGGGTGGGGCAGACGGGTGTAGGGGAGGTCGAAGGAGCGGTCGAGCTCGCCCTGCGTGAGGGGCTGGTAGGGTGGGTTGACGACCACCCAATGGTCGGCTACCTGCTGGAGGATGCGGCGTGCGTGGTATTTGTTGGATTCTTCTTCGATGTGGCGGAAGTTCTCAGCTTGCTTGCGTTTGTCCTCAAGGCAGGCTTCGTGGCTGTGAAGGATGAGAGGCTCACCTCCTAACTCCTTATCCGATTGAGAAGGTGAAAACTCTGAGGCGGGAAAAAGCATGGCTGTCTGGGGTATATTATGCCAGTCTTGTCCATTTTCGATATGTCTGACAAGCTCGAGGATGGGTTTCTCGCCCATGCCATAGATGAGGAGGTCGGCCCCGCTATCGACGAGGATGGAGGGACGAAGTTCATCGCGCCAATAGTCGTAGTGGGTGAGGCGGCGGAGGGAGGCTTCGATGCCACCGATGACGACGGGCACGTCGGGGTAGAGCTGCTTGAGGATGCGTGTATAGACGATGGTGGGCATCTCGGGCCGCAGGTCGTGGCGTCCGTCGGGCGAATAGGCATCCTCGCTGCGCAGACGGCGGGCAGCGGTGTATTTGTTGACCATCGAGTCCATGGCTCCAGGCGCGATGCCGAAAAAGAGTCGGGGGCGTCCCAACTTCTTGAAGTCGCGGTAGTCGCCGTGCCAGTCGGGTTGCGGCACGATGGCCACGCGCAATCCCTCGCTTTCGAGCAGACGACCGATAACGGCTGCGGCAAACGAGGGGTGATCGACGTAGGCATCGCCACTGAACAGGATGACGTCGAGCTCATCCCAACCACGCAATTCACATTCTTTTTTCGTGGTGGGCAGGAAGTCGGTCAGACGGTATTCCTTGGAGTTCATTTGCACAGGAAGTTGGCGATGGCACTCATGAGGCGGTTGCGCTCACGTGCTTCCTTGATGCCTTCGAGCGGGAAGCCGAGGGTGATGACTTTGTAGCCCTGGCCGTCGTAGGCGATGGCGGCAGGCTGGTCGTTGGCATATTTCAGCATGGCAAAGGCACCGTCGAGCGGGCTGAGTGTCTCGGGCAGGGGGATGGCATAGCTCTCGCTGTTCATCTCGCGGTAGATGTCGAACTTGAGTCCGCTGCCTTCTACGTGGTCGATGGTCTTGCTGTCGAGGCGTCCGGCCTGGGCGGCATGAAGCACGCGGCTCGGCATCCCATTCGTCTTGAAGAGGTTGGCACCGCTGACGAGGATACGTCCGCCGCGGTCGGCAAACTGCTGGATAGCCTTACCGAGCTGCGGATTGAAGTCGAGCTGCACGCCGCAGATGACGTCCAGCATACGGATTTCGCGCAGGGCGGTGTTGGTGTTGCGCAGGAAGGCAGAGAGGCTGGTCGAGGCGAAGGAGTGTTTGCCGTCCAGCAGGAGTCCGGCTCCATGCAGGTAGGGATAGTCGAAGGTGTTGCCCATGATGACCTGTCCACAGAGTTCGTCGCCGCTGTAGCCCAGTCCACCTTCGGTCTCGACACCGATTTTCGACTTGCTCCAGCCCGTCTGTCGTCCGCAATAGCCGGCGAAGGCTCCGTAGGGAACGCCAGGGTCGGCGTCGAGGTCGAAGCCTTGCATGGTGGCGGTGTTCACTTCGGCAGGTCCCGACAGGCGGTCGAAGGCATTGACGATGAGTACGGTGCCTTCGTTCTTCGAGGCGATGCAGGCTGTGAGGGCCTCGCTGGGGAAGCTCTGTCCGCCTTTGTTGACGGCACAGATGCGGAAGGAGTACATGTGGTCCTTCTGCAGGGGAATCGATGCGTTGGTGCTGCTGACCATCGTTCCGTTGTCGAAGCCGCCTTCACCCTCGCGTGTATATATTATATAATGTGTAGGTCGAGCCGTCGGTTCGAGTGGGTCGTCCTGTGCTTTCCATGTGAGGCGTGCGCTGCTGCCCTGCTCATCGAGCGTGATGGCGAAGTCGGTGACGGGCAGCGGTTGGATGACGTAGGGACGCTGGTGCATCGAAGCCACATATTTGACGACGGTCTTATAGACGGAACGTCCGAAGTCGAACTTGAACTTCGGGTTGTAGCCGAGGCGCATGTCGGCAAAGTTTTGGTGCGACAGCATCTCGAGAATGATGCCAGGTAGCTGCGGCACACGGGTTTCGCCGTAGTTGCGGTCCCACACGGAACGGACAATCCAGTTGTACCCCCGCAGGTCTTTGTAGAGATTGCCGAGCAGCATCTGAGCCAAGTCGCGGCTGACGTAGCGGTCGAGGCCGGCATCGGTGCGTCCGTCCGCCTCGTTGGTGGTGCAGATGGAGAGTGAACCGATGAAGCTGTCGTCGCGACGCACGCCGGCATCGGTGTGGAAGGCCATTTGCAGTTCGATGGGCACACCGACACCAGGCTGGTTGGGTTCATAGACACTGCCACCCGCCAAATAGTTAGATGTGCGTGGACGTGCTTGGATGTCGCTCTTATAGTCGTCTTCGCCCTCGAAACAGTCATATACTGAGTCGGGCATTCCAGCCCATTGAGCACTGTAGCGGGCTGCCTCTGCCCAGCGGGGCAGTTGGCTGCGGGAGCCGATGGTGTCGAACTCCGTATTGCGGATGATGTTACCCATGCCACCGCCGAAACGCACGGCATCGGCCGAGACGACACCCTTGTGCTGACTTTCGTTGGTCAGCAGCACCATGCCGTCCTCACGCTGACCTTTCTCGAAATCGAACGTGCCGAGATAGACCCACGTGCCGCCACCCATGCGCTGGTTGACCGCGAAGTCGGTCTGTCCGCCACGGTGATAGACGATGTAGTGGGCATCATCGACCGAGTTGGGGTGCGACTGATAGCTGACATAGACCGCATAGCGGCCGGCGTGCGGAATGTTGGGAATCCAGTTGGCGGTCGAGGCGTGCTTGTCGGAATTGACAGTCTCGATCATGCGGGCGGTGCCGGCTGTGAACGGATTTTCCGAACGACCATACTGCCATTTGCGGAGCGCAAATCCAGCCTGCGAATCCATCTTCCATTTGTGTCGGGCATGCTTCATCGCCGCGGCTTCCATATACATGCCGCCATTGGTCGGTTGGTCGTTATCGACCGTCACTTCGTTGTGCTGCCAGTCGCGTTCGCGTGGGGTATAGACCACGGCACCGGCATTTTCGAGCATCGGAAGAATGTAGGGCAGGACGAATGTCTGCGAGAAGAGGTCCTCACGGGTGCAGAAGAGTGGGGGACGCATCCATTTCCATTCGCCGGACTTCTTGTCGAAATAGCGACCGTGGCTCTGCCAGAGGGATATGTGTGTGCCTTCCAGTCCGTTCTCAGCCGTATAGGGGCGCGAAGTGTTCTTCACCCAGGGAGCACCGTTGTAGGTCTGCTTCCACTGTCGCGAAGGGTCCTTCTGTCCGCTGCGCAGGGCGTTGGGTACGAGGTCGCGGATGTCGCGACGGTCGGTCACGATGCTGAGTTGATAGCTCTTGTAGCTGGCAGGCAGCAGACTGCGGAAGTCGTTGTAGATGCGATTGACATCGGCTTCGGTGAAAAATTGGTCCTCGAAGCCGCCTTCACATTCCAGTCGAATGGTCTGTGCAGCGTCATCCACGCTGAGGCTTTTGACATTGGAACGCGGCTTGATGTTGGCATCGGGACGCGAATAGCTGTTCAGATAGTCATTGAACACGGCCTTCAGGTCCTGAGCATAGAGCACCGACCATTGAGCACTGAGCATTGACCATATTCCGACGAAGAGAAAAAGAAACTTTTTCATGTAAGTTTTTGTGTATTTGGGTCGGAGCGCGGGCGTCTCGCCCGCATTCGTTACTGACGGGTACATCCGCGCTCCCAATTTTTAATTTTTAATTATTAATTATTATTTTTTAATAGCCATTACCTGTTTCCCATATATTTAATCTTGTTGAATCCGACGAGGTGGTCGTATCGCTCGCCGAAGGGCCGGTGATAGACATAGACACAGTATTCGTTCTCCGTCTGGTAGAAATCGCCTTCGCTCTCAGCCGTCGAACCCACCGTCTCGCCTTCGGGCACAAACAGGTACTGATAGTTATACGAGCCTTGCTTGAGCGGAATCGCCAGCTCGTAGGCGTGTTCCATCAGGTTGTACTCCATGCGATAAGGTTCGTCAAATCGTCCGTTCGTCAGGTCGCCATGCAGGTAGAGTTCGCCACCGCTGAGCTGAGGCATCTCGAGGCGGAAGTGGGTGATGACGTATTCGCTCTCCGTCTCGTTATCCACGTTGTCGCCGTTGCGCACCACGTAGCGGCCGTCTTGGTCCTGGTCGTAGATGTAGTTGGTACGCTGCTCGTCGGTCATGATGTAGGCATGGTACGAAGGATCCTCAAACTGAACGCTCTCCACACGCATCGTCGGCACATATTCGTCGAGAATCTCCATGCGGCGATATTCGTTGCCGGCAGGGAAGATGAGGTTGCGGTTGTGGTTGAAGATGAGCGTGTTGACTTGCAGATAGGTCGGGCGTAAGCCTGCCACATGATTGTCCCACCGGCGGTTCTGCACGACGACGGGCAGGAGCTCGGTCTCAGGGTGATTGACCGTATAGGTGGAGTAGTTGACGTTGAACGACACCTGCTGATGTGTCCTGTACGTGTCGATGTCGGTGTTGCTGCTCACGCTGATGTCGATGCCCACACGTTGCTGCATCACCGAGAAGCAGGCGGTGGCCACAGGTTCGGGGTCGCCATCCTCAAAGATATCGACGCGGTAGTTGCCCGTCACCTTCAGCCGCACGTCTTCGTTGGGAATGCGCAGCGAATAGTGGTTGTAGATGGACGACGTCGAGAGCGAAGGCTCATAGCCGTCGATGGGTTGTCCGTTGAATCCGTCCATATACTCGCTCTCCAGCAGTTCCGATTGCGTCCAGTCGGCATTGCAGTGGGTGATGGTGTAGGTGCGTCGCACGTAGGCGTGCTGCATGTCGTCGAACAGGATATCGACATATTGCCCGCTGCCCAGCAGCATCACAGGTTCGCTGTCCCACTCGTCGTTCACCAACACCCGCAGACTCTTCAGGTTGTTGACAAACACTCCGCTCTGCTGGGCATGGAGGGTGTTTGTCGGCATCCAAACCCAGCTATAAAGGAATGCCATTCCTATCATTTTTCTAATGTCCATGTCGGTATTGAAGTTGTTTTTGCGTTCTTTCAAAGTTCTGTTCGACCTATCTATTTCCTTCTGTTTGAACTGTTGCAAAAAATGCAAGAGTTGCCTCTTTGTCCAATTCGCCGCATTCAAGAATGTTCTTCAAATGACGAGAAATGGTTGACTTATTTCGCTGTAACAATTCTGCCATCTTAATAGAGAAAGATATTTACTTACAGATTATTGTAATAATAATGAATCTTCTTAGCCATTAATTTGCGTCTTTGTTCAAGGAAATCGGGATAATGCATTGCTTTCATATTTACGATGTCAAGTGGAATACAGTTGTTTTCCAAATTGCAAACAAAGTCTTGATGGTTTTGGATATTCCCATATTCTGCTCTACCATCTAAGCATGCATTAAGTGTTTTGCTAAAGTATAGTTGTGGTGCATCATCCGAAATATCTTTGTTGACTTGTGTGTCAAGATAAGTATAGTTTGCAATCTGATTATATTGTGCTTTATCCTTGTAACCGTTTTTGATAAGATACTGTTTGGGGAAGATGTGATGAACGTCACCAATAATGGTAATGAGATCACTTATTTTTGTGCCTTTTGTGAATAGAGCGTCTTCGGAATTATGTATCTGAGCGGCTATAAAAGTATTAAAGTATGGGCTATTGATAGCAGATGTTTCCAACCTCTGAACCAAGCCTATGTTCCAGAATGTATCGGATAATTCCGCAGCTTCAATTTCATTGAAGAATTGGATAAAACCTTTTGACTTAATGCTTCTGAGGTCAAAATCCATGACTGTCTCAGGTGAACCAATATAACGACTTGTCAGGGTCGTGAGAACATACCATTTCGTGACATACTTGTCTATCAGTTTCTTATCAAAAGAGGTGTCTTCATGTAGTAATAGAAATAGAGTATAGGCAAAATCTAATGTCATTGCTGAGTTAATCAATTTGGGTGTGATGAAACCTGCAGACTTGATGGCAAGTAAGAAGTTAGAAAAAGAATAATGATTCATAAAATCTAACACCCCCTCCTTGAGTAAGGAAAATGACGTTTCTGCTATTTCCTCTTTGTACTCCCTGGTTTCAAAATCACGTCCTCCAAGCAGGCTGACGAGGTCTTTCATTTTGCCTCGACCAAATTTGTACATAAAGGCAATACGCAAGATATCGCCATAGTTCGGGTCAAAAACGTCTTCCTTGTCGTCTTTCAGCCAAGACAATGCTTTGAAATACTCGGAGTTCACAAATTCGGTATCATTACACATATCCGTAAACCAGTCGGAATCAGCTGCAAGATGTGAGAAGTAATCAATCCCCTTTCTAAGCATATTGCCACCATAGGAAACATTGGCAGCAATCTTCGACATGGCGAAGTCGGACTGATTCAGTTTTGCTCCTTGGCTATTGATGCGAATGAAGATTTCCGTAACCTCATCGATTGTCAGGTCTTTATGCAATGTAATCACTCCAATCTGACACGATTTAATACGTAACAACTTCATGATAGCATCATTGATGGTACTGCCATTCACGTCAGGATTGTTCTTGCAATACTCTTGGACAAAAGTATATTGATCAAAGGATGGACTGAAAACATCGGCAATGTCCGCAATCCAGCGTTTATCCTTGACGATTGCGCTGTCTTGAACCTTAAATCGTTCTTCTTCGGTATTGTCTGGAAGTAGTGGATTGAAAGATATCTTATGCCTACGTTTTGTAAAATTTTCAGTTATAATTTCGGTTCCGACAATGGCAGTCATTAGCGCCGTAGTTCTCTGCTGTCCATCAATCATTATTTTCTTGCCAACAGCAAGAGACCCGTCCTTTAACTTCATGTCAGGATTCTGTGAAATAATCAGATAACCCGTCGGATAGCCTGTGTAAAGAGAATCAATTAAATCTCTGACTTGTTTGGCTTTCCACACAAAAGGACGTTGGATTTCGGGAATAGCAATTTCATCAGATTTTATGTACCCTAAAATTGTTTCTACTGAAAGGGTTGATACTGTATATTTTTCTGCCATAACTTTCCTTTGTCTATAATCATGTGTTATCCTCAAAACCCAAAATACCGTTTTGCATTCCAGTAGCAGATGTCCTCCACCATCTGCTCCACGCGTTCCATTTCCTCGAAGGGGATTTCGCCGTTCTCTACATCGTTGCCCAGCAGGTTGCAGAGCGTGCGACGGAAGTATTCGTGACGAGGGTAGGAGAGGAACGAACGAGAATCGGTGAGCATACCGACAAAGCGGCTCAGCAGACCGAGCAGCGACAGGGCATTCATCTGCTTCGTCATGCCGTCTTTCTGGTCGAGGAACCACCAGCCCGAGCCCCACTGAATCTTGCCTGGCACACTGCCGTCCTGGAAGTTGCCCAGCATGGTGGCGACGACTTCGTTGTCGGCGGGGTTGAGGTTGTAAAGGATGGTCTTGGTGAGTTTGTCCTGACTGTCCAGACGGTCGAGGAACTTCGACATGGCCTTCGCCGTGTTGAACTGGCCGATGGAGTCGAAACCTGTGTCGGGTCCCAGTTGGGCAAACATACGTGTGTTGTTGTCGCGGATAGCACCGTAGTGGTACTGCTGCACCCAGCCGCTGGCGTGGTCCATCTCGGCAAACACTACGAGCATGGCACTCTTGAACTTACGCACCTCCTCGTCGCTGAGGTCGCGGCCGCACAGGGCTTTGTCGAAGATGTCGGCAATCTCCACGTCGGTATAGTCCTCGGCATAGAACTCCTCGATGCCGTGGTCGCTGAGGCGGCATCCGTTTTCGGCGAAGAAATCGTGGCGACGCTGCAGGGCATCCACCATGTCCTTAAAATCGTTGATATCGACATCGCTCATCTCGGCGAGCTTTCCGACATATTCGCGGAACGTCACGACATTGTCCACCGCCATTGCCTTGTCGGGACGCCAGGCAGGGTACACGTGAACTGATGAACGTGAAGCGTTCTCTTCACTCTTCACGCCCAGCGAAGCGTTCTCTTCACGTATCTGCTGGTGCCAGTGCAGGTCATCGACAGGGTCGTCAGTCGTGCAGACCGTCTCGACATTGTATTTCTGCATCAGACCGCGCGGCGTAAGCGAGGGGTCGTTCTGCAACTTCTCATTGCATTCATCGAAGATTTCGCGAGCCGTCCGCGGATTCAGGATCTTGTCGATGCCGAAGGCCGTGCGCAGTTCGAGGTGTGTCCAGTGGTAGAGGGGGTTGCGGAAGGTGTAGGGCACCGTCTCGGCCCATTTCTCAAACTTCTCCCAGTCGCTCGTGTCCTGCCCTGTGCAGAATCGTTCGGGTACACCGTTCGAGCGCATGGCACGCCACTTGTAGTGGTCGCCGCCCAGCCACAGTTCGGTGATAGAGCGGAACGGCTTGTTCTCCGCAATCATTTGCGGCACGAGGTGACAGTGATAGTCGATGATGGGCATCTTGGCCGCATGTTCGTGGTACAGTCGCTGTGCAGTCTCTGTCTGCAGCAGGAAGTCTTTATCCATAAAGGGTTTCATAGGCGGGTGTATTTAAGTTAGATGATTCTTTCTGCAAAAATACACAATTTCCGCTGAACCACGAAAGGAACAGCGGAAAAAATGTGATAAAGGTGCGGGAACAGTCAGTCTTCATTAGAACCAATTCATGGTAAAAAAATGATTATCCGCAATCATACCACTAACTATCCCACGCAGAGACGCAGAGTGCGCAGAGGTATTTTTTTCTACTCGATGTCTGCGCCCACAGAGACGCGCCGTTACGGCGCGAGGTCGCAGAGTTTTTTCCCTTACCGTTCACTTTCTTTCACGCATAGGAATCTGCAGGTCTCTG
>Ga0247608_10000863_pt1 | contig 45670 bp, 42 predicted proteins | sample 176DNAGHGlowgp2_FD_193490 | JGI IMG/M metagenome (GOLD analysis project Ga0247608, IMG submission 193490) | Sheep rumen microbial communities from Palmerston North, Manawatu-Wanganui, New Zealand - 1766 DNA GHGlow gp2 | ecosystem: Host-associated > Mammals > Digestive system > Stomach > Rumen ...
TTTATTAAAGGAGATAGTCTGATGATCGCATTGATTACCTGCGTTGTGCTGATCGGGCTGATGCTTCTCGGCGTACCGGTGTGTGCGGCGATGGGCGGCACCGCGGCCGCAATGTTTGCAAGCCTCGGCTACGGCAACATTCTGGCCGTCATGGCACAGCGTATCTACAACGGCACCACCAGCTTCACCATGCTGGCCATCCCGTTTTTCATCCTCGCCGGCAACCTCATGAACACTGGCGGTATCACCGACCGTATCTTTAACTTTGCCAAGGCCATGGTCGGCCACTGGCCCGGCGGTCTGGGCCAGGTGAACATCGTCTCCTCGGTCATCTTCTCCGGCATGTCCGGCGCGGCAGTCGCGGACGCGGCGGGCCTCGGCATGATCGAGATGAAGGCCATGGACGACGCCGGCTTCCCCCACCGTTTCAGTGCGGGCATTACTGCCGGCTCCTCGACTATCGGTCCCGTCATCCCGCCCTCCATCGCCTTTGTCGTCTACTCAAGCTGCGCCACCGAGGCTTCGGTCAGCAAGCTCTTCGCGGCGGGTTTCATCCCCGGCTTCATGATGGCTGTGGCCATGGGCGTGTGGGTCTACTACACCAGCGTAAAGCACCACTACCCCATCGAGCCCAAGATGCCCTGGAGCATCCGCTGGAAATACTTTATCAACGCCATCCCCAGCCTGATGACCATCGTCATCATCGTCGGCGGCATCTGGAGCGGCTGGTTCACCGCCACCGAGGCTTCCATCGTCGCCTGCTTCTATGCTCTGTTTTTAAGCTGTGTCGTGTACCGCGAGGTCAAGTTCAAGGACCTGTTCAAGATCGTGTATGACAGCATTGTCACAAGCTGCAAGACACTCTTCATCATCGCGATCGCAAACTTCCTGGCCTACTTCATGACCCACCAGCGCGTGCCGAACCAGGTCATTGAAGGCATGCTCTCCATCACCGCAAACCCCACCGCGCTCATCATGATGATCATCTTCATCCTGCTCATCCTCGGTATGTTCCTCGAGGGCACGGCGGTCATCCTGATTGTTGCTCCCATCTTCCTGCCGATCATTGCCCAGATGGGTATGAGCCAGCTTCAGTTCGGCGTGATCATGGTGCTGGCCTCCATGATCGGTCTTCTGACGCCGCCGGTAGGCATGAGCCTGTATGCGGTCTCATCGGTGACAGATGTGCCAATGCTGGAACTTTCAAAAGAAGTTATCCCATACGTCATCGGCATCCTGATCGTCTTGCTGCTGTGTACCTTTATCCCGCCCTTGTGTACATGGCTGCCGTCCATACTGGTTTAGGAGGGGGCTGCCATGGAGTTTTTGAAAAAACTTGACAAGATCGTCGCACAGGCACTGAAGATCATTGTGGTCTGCTGCCTGGCCCTCATTGCGATCATCCTGATGTTCCGCGTGATCATCCGCTTCACACCCATCAACATCTCCCTGTCCTGGACGGACGAGGTGGTCGAGTGGAGCATGGCATATATGATCTTCCTCACCAGCGCCCTCATCATGCGCGACGGCGCGCACTTCCGGGTCGACCTTCTTCAGCAGAAATTCAAGGACACCAAATTCATCCGCATCCTGAATTTCTGCATCACGATCTTCAACGCAGTGTTCTTTGCGGTATTCTTCTACTATGCGTGGGAGCTGTTCAGCAAGGCTCAGGCCCCGACCATCATCCTGCGCGCCCCGCGCCAGGTGCCCTATGCCAGTATCGTCATCGGCGGGCTGCTGCTGTTCATCTACAGCATCCGTGATATCGTCGTCGCGTACAAAGAGATGCGCGGCGGCAAGAAGTGAGTCATGGGAGGCAACACTATGGACATGATGGAAATACTGCGCACCAGGCGTACGTTCCGCGCCTTTACGCAGGAGCCGGTGCCCCGGGAGGTCGTTCAGGACATTCTGGAGGCAGCGCGGCTTGCAAACTGCGGCGCAAACCGTCAGAGCCTTCACTTTGTCGTGGCACAGAAGCCGGAGGATGTAGCAAAGCTCTGTGAGCTGACCAAATGGGCGGCCGCCATTCCGAACGGAGCCGGGACTCCGGTGCCGGAGCAGCGCCCCACCCTATACGTCGTTGTGCTGCAGGATACTTCGATCCCCGGCCACAGCGACATTGACGTGGGCATTGCCGTAGCCGGCATGACAACTGCCGCCTGGGCCCATGGAGTGGGAAGCTGCATCATCGGCACCCTGCATCGCAGTAAAACGGCTGAATTTCTGGGACTGCCGGAAAACCTGCAGGTGAACACCGGCATTGCCTTCGGCTATCCCGCCCACAAGAGCACGGTGGTCCCGCTCAGGGACGGTCAGAAAAACTACTGGCGCGACGAAAACGGCGATTACTTTGTGCCGAAATACGCACTGGAAGAAATCGTCCGCTATCTGTGACAGGAAGGATCTGCATTGAAAAGTGCAGATCCTTTTTTGTGGCATATACAGGTCGGATCAAATTTCAAAATTGTTTCCCAAAGCAGGAACTTTTTCCTTTGCCCTGCGTCTAACAGTCATCAAACAAAATGCAAAGGAGAGTATACCATGGACGATCTGAGATTTGATCCCTCTGCCCTGCTGATTGTCGGCATGCTGATCGGCGTGGTCTGCACGCTGCTTTAACGGATACAGGGATGATATGGGGAAAACGGCGGCTCGTTTGAGCCGCCGTTTATATTTGCATAATTGCGTTGTTTTCGGGCATACTGCCAACAAAGGGATCGATGATCCCGATCTTGGAAAGGAGAATTTCGATGACGACGAAAGAACTTCTCTACGTGGACGACGCGCTGTCCCATGCGCAGCTTCTGGCGACACAGTTTGAAAACGCCGCAAAAGAGCTGCAGGACAACTCCCTGCGCACGCAGGTGCAGCAGATGGCACAGCGTCACCGCCAGGTGTATCAGCAGTTTTACGATCTTGTGTGAGGTGAAAGAGATGGACGACAAATGCATCATGGAAGGCCTGCTTCTCGACGCCAAGGGCGTCTGTGATCTCTATATGCACGGCGCGATCGAATCCAGCACGCAGAAGGTGCGGCAGACCTTCTCCGCCGCCTTTGACGACGCCCTGTCCATGGGCGACAGCCTGTATCAGCAGATGACCGCCAAGGGCTGGTACCAGACCGACACCGCCCCCGAGCAGAAGGTCCAGCAGACCAGGCAGAAATTCACACCCACCTGTTAACGCAGAGCAGCCGGGAACACTTTTGTTTCCCGGCTGTTTTTTTATGCCTGTGCCTCCAGTTTTTCCACAAGCTTGCGCAGGGCTTTGCCCCGGTGGCTGATGCTGTTCTTTTCCTCACTGCTGATCTCGGCGGTGCGCAAGCCCCGCTCGGGAAGGATGAACAGCGGATCATAGCCGAAGCCGTTGGTTCCCCGCTCGTCATGCGCGATCTCACCGTAAAGATAGTCCTCTGCCGTGAGCATGTGCCCGTCCGGCCACACCAGCGCGATGGCGCAGGTATAGTGCGCACCGCGCTCGGTGACGTTTTCAAGCTTTTCGAGCAGCAGGCGGTTGTTGGCCTTGTCATCCCCGTGCACACCGGAAAAGCGTGCGGAATAGATGCCCGGCGCGCCGTCGAGCGCGTCAACGCACAGGCCGCTGTCATCCGCGATGGCGCAGCAGCCGGAGATCTCCGCCAGTTCCTTCGCCTTCTTGACGGCGTTTTCCATAAAGGTGGTGCCGTCCTCGACAGTCTCGTGCTCGATCCCGGCCTCGCGCATGGACTGCACATCGTCAAAGAAGGGTGCAAGGATCGCTTTCATCTCCGTCAGCTTGTGGGCGTTGTTGGATGCAATGATCAGTTTCATAGTTTTCTCCCCTGTTGATCTGGTTTTACACAGGGATTGTACTATAAAATCCGCGCCGCCGCAACTTGAAATAGGCCCCGCAACGTGATATATTGTAAAAAAACAATGTGGGGAGGCAATGTTATGAAGATCACATACCGTCCGCGGGGCGTCTGCTCGCGGCTGATGGAAATAGAAGTGGAGGATAACAAGATCGTCTCCGTCGATGTCACCGGCGGGTGCGACGGGAACCTCCAGGGCATCTCGCGCCTGGTGGAAGGCATGGACGTGGATGAGGCCATCCGGCGTATGCAGGGCATCCGCTGCGGCGGCAAGCCCACCTCATGCCCCGATCAGCTCTCCATCGCGCTCAGCCAGTACCGGCAGGAGCATGCGTAAGCGGATTTTTGCGGCAGCGCTTGTGCTTGCGCTGCTGCTGAGTCTGTGTGCCGCGGCCGCGGCGGAGGATACGCTCGAGCCGATCACGCCGGTTTCCGCCCCCAAGGGGGCCGAGTCGGTGCCGGTGTATCTGGACGGGCTGCTGCTCGGGCGCGCCTACGCCTGGGGAAGCTATGTCTATGTCGATCTCAAGCCGCTGTGCACGCACCGGGATATCGACATGGACTGGTCCGGTGACGGGCAGCGCTTTAGCCTCACACTCGATACGCTCGAGGTCGAAGGCGAGTCCGGACGGCAGTATTTCACCGCCGACAGCCGCTATATCTATGCGCCCGAGGACTGGCTCATCTACGGCGGCAGACTGTACCTGCCCGTGAAGGCGCTTTGCAAGCTGCTCAATCTCGGCGCCGCCTGGGACGGCGGTGCGCTGATGCTGGACGGGAGCCGCCTGAAGCTGCTTGAAGGCGGCGTGGATTACTACGACCTCAACTACTCCACGGAAGATGTTTACTGGCTGTCGCATATCATTGGTTCCGAGGCCGGGATCGAACCCATGGAAGGCAAGATCGGCGTGGGGAATGTGGTGCTCAACCGCGTCAAGGACCCCGACTTTCCCGACACGGTCTTCGGCGTCGTATACGATTATGAGCACACCGTACAGTTCGAGCCGGTCTCCAAGGGCACCATCCATGAAGACCCGAAGCCGGACGACCTCATTGCGGCCTATCTCGTTCTGGAGGGGGCCAACACCGCGGGCGACTGTATCTATTTTGTCAACCCCGACTTCGGAAGCTATTGGTTTGACAACAATCTGGACTTTGTGATGAGCATCGGCCGCCACAATTTTTATGTCAGCAAAGGAAGAGACAATGCCTGAACAGCTACTGGAACAGATCCTTCGTGAAGGGCTCGCACTGCGGGGGCTCAACGCCGATGAGAACATGCTGCGGCGCTTTCGCATCTATTTCGACAATCTTGAAGCGACCAACCGCGTCATGAATCTCACCGCCATCACCGGGGAGGCGGATGCGGCACGCCTGCACTTTCTCGACTGCGCCGCCCTGCTGGATGTCGGAGACCTGAGCGGCAAAACACTCATCGACGTGGGTACCGGCGCGGGCTTTCCAGGCCTGGTTCTGAAGATCCTCTGCCCGGAGCTGAAGCTTACTCTGCTGGACAGTCTCGACAAGCGCCTGAACTTTCTGCGCGACACCTGTGAAAAACTGGACTTTGACGATGTGGCATTCGTGCATGCCAGGGCCGAGGAGATCCCCGACGGTTTTCGCGAGAGCTTCGACTATGCCTCCGCGCGGGCGGTGGCGCGGCTCAACGTGCTGTGCGAACTCTGCCTGCCCTATGTAAAGCCCGGCGGGGCCTTCCTCGCCATGAAGGGTCCGGAGCTGGATGCGGAGCTGAAGGAGGCTTACGTTGCCCTCAAAACTCTCGGCGGCAGCCTGGAAAAGCAGATCGCCTACACCATCCCCGGCACCGACGTTTCCCATTGCGCCGCCGTCATCCGCAAGACCGGCTCCACCCCGAAGCGCTACCCGCGCCGCTGGGCGCAGATCAAGAGCAAGCCCCTGTAACAATATGAACAGCCTGTGAATTTTCACCCCCGAAATTTCGATTTTCGGGGGTGAAATTTGACAAATCGAATCATTTGTGGTATACCATCGGAAACTCATCACAAAGAAAGAAGGGATGAGATGAGTACCAACGAAACCATGATGCAATACTTTGAATGGTATCTGCCGAATGACGGACTGTGGTGGAAGCGCTGCGCCGCGAAAGCGGAAAATCTCGCCGCGCTGGGCATCACGCAGGTCTGGCTGCCCCCCGCCTACAAGGGCACCTCGCAGGAGGATGTGGGCTACGGCGTTTATGATATGTACGATCTGGGCGAGTTTGACCAGAAGGGCACGGTGCGCACCAAGTACGGCACCAAGGAGGAATACCTCGAGGCCATCCGCGCCTTCCACGAGGCGAAGATCGCCGTCTTTGCCGATATTGTGCTCAACCACCGCATGGGCGGCGACGAGCTGGAGGACATCACCGCCGTCACCGATAACCCGGATAATCGCTGGGAGCAGATCGGCGACAGACAGAAGATCCGGGTCTGGTCGAAGTTCACCTTCCCCGGCCGCCACGGTACATACTCCACCTTTACCTGGAACCATCGTCACTTCTCCGGCACTGACTGGGATGAAAATGCGAAGGAACAGGGCAACATCTACCGCTTTACCGGCAAGCACTGGGACCAGACAGACCCCGAAAAGGGCACCTTTGACTATCTCATGGGCATGAACGTGGACATGGACAATCCCACCGTTGTGCGGGAGACCAAGAAGTGGCTCAAGTGGTATCTCACGGAGACCGGCATCGACGGCCTGCGTCTGGACGCCGTCAAGCACATCAGCTTTCCTTTTTATAAGGAGCTGCTGTACGATATCCGCGAGCAGACCGGTCGGGCGCTGCCCGCCGTAGGCGAATACTGGAGCGGTGATATTGAACGCCTGCTGCATTACCTTGACGCGGTGGACAATGAGATGGCGCTCTTCGACGTGGCGCTGCACTATAATTTCTTCCATGCCTCTCAGGCGGGCGGTGACTACGATCTGCGCACGATCCTGGATAACACCCTTGTGCGCGAGCGGCCTATGAACGCCGTCACCTTTGTGGATAACCACGACACCCAGTTCGGTCAGAGCCTTGAATCCTTTGTGGATGACTGGTTCAAGCCCTTGGCCTACGCGCTGATCCTGCTGCGGCAGGAGGGTGTGCCGTGCGTGTTCTACTCGGACTACTATGGCAATCCGGTCAAGAATCGCCCGCTGGTACCAAACCTCGGCAAACTCATCAAGCTGCGCCGGAACTACGCCTACGGCGACCAGATCGACTGCTTTGAAAACGAGCACCTGATCGGCTGGACACGCGGCGGCGACGAGGAGCATGAAAATTGCGGCCTTGCGGTGGTCATGGCCAACAGTGAAGACGGCGGCACCCTGCACATGAACATCGGCAGCCACTTTGCGGGCGAGAGCTTCAAGGACGTACTCGGCAACTGCACCGAGCCGGTCGTGATCGGTGAGGACGGCTGGGGTGACTTCGGCTGCCCCGGGCGCAGCATGGCCGTCTGGGTCCGCGAGGGCGCGTTTGAGGATTTGGTCGTCAACGAGTAAACGCATCACACAAAAAACTCAGAGTCACGAAGACTCTGAGTTTTTCATTATGACGCGATCCGTGTCGGCTCCTTGGGATGGATGCCGAGATGACCGAGCAGTTCTTCCACGTCGTTCACCGGAATGATTTCCAGCGCGTCGCGCACCTCCTGGGCCACCTCGCGCAGATCGTCCACGTTCTCCTCTGGAATGAACACCGTCTTGACCCCGGCACGCTGCGCTGCCATGAGCTTTTCGGGGAGCCCGCCGATGGCCTTCACGTCGCCCTGGAGCGACACCTCGCCGGTCATAGCGATACTCGGCGGCACGGGTACGCCCGTTACAAGGGACGAGAGTGAGCTTGTGAGTGTCACACCTGCGGAGGGGCCGTCCTTCGGCGTGGCCCCGTCGGGGACGTGGATGTGCAGATCGTTTTCCTCGAAGAGGCCGGCATGCTCCGGGAACAAGTGCTTGACCAGGCTCACCGCGATCTGCGCCGATTCCTTCATCACGTCGCCCAGCTGACCGGTAATAACGGTTTTTCCGCTGCCCTTGGTGAGCAGTGTTTCGATGTACAGTACATCACCGCCCACAGGCGTCCAGGCAAGGCCCGTGACCACGCCGGGTTTGGCTTCCTCCTTCACATGGCGGTGGGGCAGCGGACGCATGTCCAGCAGCTCCCGCAGGTCGGAGGGCTCCACTTTCATGGGCTTATCGCCGCCGCGCACGAGATGCACCGCCGCAGAGCGGCAGAGGGTGTCCATGCACTTTTTGAGCCCACGCACACCCGCCTCGCGGGTGTAGTCGTCAATGATGGCCTGCACCGTCTCAGCGCCGAGCTCCAGTTCCCCTTCCCCGATGCCGACAGCCTCCATGGCCTTGGGCAGCAGGTGCAGCCGTGCGATCTCCTGTTTCTCGGTGGGCGTGTAGCCCTGGAAGGAGATGAGCTCCATCCGGTCCAGCAGCGGCTGGGGGATGGTGTCGAGACTGTTTGCCGTGCAGATAAAGAACACGTCCGACAGGTCGAAGGGCACATTCAGATAGTGGTCGGTGAAGGTGCTGTTCTGTTCAGGGTCGAGCACTTCCAAGAGGGCGCTGGCGGGGTCACCGTTATAGGACATGGAGAGCTTGTCGACCTCGTCGAGCACCATGACGGGGTTGGACACCCCGCACTTGGAGATGCCGTCGAGAATGCGGCCCGGCATGGCACCGATGTAAGTACGGCGGTGGCCGCGGATATCCGCCTCATCCCGCACGCCGCCGAGGCTCACGCGCACATACTCGCGCCCGAGAGCCTTGGCGATGCTCTGGCCGATGCTGGTCTTGCCGGTGCCGGGCGCGCCGACAAAGAGCAGGATGGAGCCGGACTGGCGCTTTTTGAGGTTCATGACCGCGATTTGCTGGATGATGCGGCGCTTGACCTTGGAAAGGCCGAAGTGGTCGGCATCCAGGATCTTCTCCGCTTCGTCGAGGTCGATGTCTTTCGCCTCTGCCTTCTGCCACGGGAGATTCGCCATGAAGTCCAGATAGTCATACAGCAGGCCGTATTCGGCGCTGTTCTTGCCCTCCTGCTTGAGGCGGGACAGTACTTTGTCGCACTCCTTGCGCGCGAGCTCGTTGAGGGGTGCATCGTGCAGGCGCTGCTCCAGCTTCTGCAGATCGGAGATGTTCTCCGGGTGCAGCTCATCCAGTTCATTCTGCAGGTACTCGAGCTGCTTTTTGATGGCTGCCTCGCGATAGAGCTTCTGGTGATCCTCCTCCTGGGCGGTGCGAACCTCGTTGCCCACCTTCATGAGCTCGAGGTTTTCGTAGATCATCTTCTCCATCATCTCAAAGCGCCTGGCCTTGCTGTCCTCGGCAAGCAGGGCATAGCGCTCCTCGCTCTTGCCGGGCATCCACGGCGACAGGCCCGCGGCCACGTCGCCCAGAGTGGTCCACATGGCGGCGAAGACCCGCAGCGCCGGCTGCCAGGGTTTACCCTCGCCAAAGGCCAGCACCGCTTCCTTCACGGCAGTCAGACGCTTCTGCGCATCGATGGGGTCGAGATCGTCCAGGTCCGGGCGCCGGGAGACCTTGAGGTGGATGCCGCCCTCGCTCTGGATCTCCACCTCTTCCACATTCACGCGGGCGTTGAGTTCGATGGTGACAAAGCCCTGCAAGTCGGTCTCGCGCACAATACCGGACACGCCGATGGGATAAAAGCTGTCCGGTTTGATGGCATTGCGGGCGATGGGCTCTCTGGCAACGATGAGGATGACCTTGGCGTCCTGCTGGGGCTCGCGCCCGGTCATGCTGCGGTAGTACTCCGGGCGCAGATAGATCGTTGAATCCGGCACCGCGACGGAATTATGTATGGGTAAAACAGGCATATTCGTACCTCCTATTTACATTTCTGGCACTCCTTATGTACGAGTGCTAAGTGCTGGGCAAAAAATATTTCCTCTTCGCGAGGAACTTAGAACTTTACAAGTGTAAAGATTCTGGTATAATGATAATACTGAAGTTTACACTTGTCAAGGTCATTCAAAATAAGTTTACAAAATGGTGGTGAAATGCCTGTGTACTGCGGCTGCAACGAAAAAGCGCTCTCTTCCCAGCGCGCCATTGCCCGCGCCCTGCTGGCGCTGATGGAGGCTGAGCCTTATGCGGAGATCAGCATCAGTGCCCTGTGCCGGGCGGCGGGCGTGTCGCGCCCCACGTTCTACAGTCTCTTCGGGTCGAAGGACGATGTGGTGGCCTACATCCTGCGCGAGAACCACTGCTATTCGCCGGAGCCTGAAGCGAGCTCATGTCTGAAAAGCTTCTGCATGAGCTACAGCGAATACATCACGCACCAGCGGCACTTTCTCATGCTGCTGGTCAATAACGGTGTGGGGCATTTGCTGTACCAGAGCATCTTCGATTCGCTGCTGGACTGCGTCTGTTTCCTTCAGAATGCGGACGCCGCTTCCCGCCGCAGTGCCGCCAACTTCACCGCCGGAGCACTCACCGGGGTTGCCCAGGACTATGTTGCGCGCGAAGCCTGCACAGCCGATGAGCTGTGCAGGCTTCTGGAAAGCTTATTCGGCGGCGGACTTTTCCGGTGATTCTTTTGCCGCTTTTTTCAGTGCCCTGAGCACATCGTCCTGTACCGGCAGGCGGGCGCGGCGGGGCCATGCGGATTCATAATTCTCAGCAAGTGCGGCGGCGTCTTCCCTGCTCAAGCACGGGATCAGCTCTTTGGCCAGGCCCTGGATCGCCACCAGCATCCAATGGGCGCTTTTGGGATCGGGGTATTCTTTTGCCGCGCCGAACAGTTTTGCCAGCACCGTCCGTAAGGATGTACTGTCCGGCTTTTCAGACGCAAAGCCGCCGAGCAGCTCCGCCATATCTTTGGCGAAGGAATCGTGCAGCGGATCGTCAGACGGGCCGAACTTGAGGCCGAAGAGCTCGCTGGGCTTGCGGTTTCGCTCCTGCTGCCAGGCAGCGTCAAGATAGTCCTCCAGCAGCCGGTTCATACGGGCTGCATAATAATCGAGATTCATATGGTTCTCCCATAAAAAGAGACTGTGAAATAATCACAGTCTCTTTTTTTGATATGTTTTGGCTTACTTCTTGGCAAGGTACTTGCGCACGTCGAGCGCGACCGCGACGACAATGACGACGCCCTGAACGATGTAGTTGTAGTACGGGTTGACGCCCAAAAACTGCAGCACGATCTTCAGCAGCTCGAACACCAGCACGCCGACGAGAACACCGCTGACGGTACCAATACCGCCGGTGGTGGAGACGCCGCCGATGGTGCAGGCCGCGATGGCTTCGAGCTCATAGCCCATGCCCATGGAGGTGGAGGCACCGCCGGTCTTGCCGGCCAGCAGCCAGCCCGCGATGGCGTACATGACGCCCGCGGTGGTGTAGATGATCATGAGGGTCTTGGTGGTGTTGACGCCGGAGACTTCAGCCGCGATTTCGTTGCCGCCGATGGCGTACATGTATTTGCCGTGGCGCATCTTGTTGTACAGGAACCAGAACAGCACGCCGAACAGCGCCGCTACGAACAGCAGGTACGGCAGGTGGAAGCCGTTGGAGTTGCCGATACGGCCGTTGATGAGGTCGATGAAGCTCTTCTGGAAGCCGCCGATGGGCTGTGCGTCGGTAACGACGAGGCAGAGGCCGTAGACGATGGTCTGGGTGCCCAGGGTGGTGATGAAGGGGGGAACCTTCAGCAGGGTGATGATTGCGCCGTTGAGAAGACCCAGTGCCGCGCCGATGATCACAACGATCAGCAGCACAATGAACATGTTCATTTCGGGGACCATCTTCCAAAGCTTGCCGGAGTAGTCACCTTTCTGGATCAGGATACCGGCAAGGCAGGCGGCAAGACCGACCTGACGGCCGGCGGACAGGTCCGTGCCCTTGGTGATCAGACAGCCGGAGACGCCGAGCGCGATGAGGAAGCGGACGGCGGTGTTGCTCATGAGGTTGCCGAAGTTTTTCCAGGAGAAAAAGTTATCCTTGGTAAAGCCGACGATGATCGCAACGATGACCAGCATCACAACGATCGGGTTGGATTTGACGTAGTTTAAAAATTTCTTGCCGAAGCTTTCGTTCTTGTTCATATCCCATCCTCCGATTATTCAAACTGCGTGGCGAGCGCCATGATATTTTCCTGATTGGCATCCTTGCCGTCAATAAAGCCGGTGATGCGGCCGTCGCACATGACCATGATCCGGTCGGACATGCCGATCAGCTCACCCATTTCGGAGGAGATCATGATGACGCTCTTGCCCTGCTTGGCAAGGTCTGCAATGATGCAATAGATCTCGTACTTGGCGCCGACGTCAATGCCGCGGGTCGGCTCGTCCAGGATCAGGACGTCGGGATCGTTGGCAAGCCAGCGGCCGATCAGCACTTTCTGCTGGTTGCCGCCGGACAGCGACTGGATCAGCGTCTTGCCGGAAGGCGTCTTGATGTTCATCTTCTGGCGGTTTTCTTCGACCAGCTCGTCGATCTTCTTGGTGTTGAGCATGAAGCCGTAGTCAACGTACTTGTTCAGAGACGCGATGGAGATGTTGTCCGCCACGCTCAGCACGCCCATGATGCCGCTGCCGCGGCGGTCCTCGGTGAGCATCGCGATGCCCTGATCAATGGCATCCTTCGGGCGGGTGATCTTGAGCTCCCTGCCCTGGTAGCGGATCTTGCCGGAGGTGTGGGAACGGGTGCCGAACAGGCCCTCCATCAGCTCCGTGCGCTGCGCGCCCACGAGGCCCGCGACACCGAGGATCTCGCCCTTGCGGACATTGAAGCTGCAATGGCGGAAGCTGCGGGGATTGATGGAAGTGAAGTCCTCCACCTCAAAGACGACCTCGCCGGGGACGTTCTCACGCTTGGGATAGAGGTTGGTAAGCTCACGGCCCACCATCTTGGTGATGATAAAGTCGGTGGTCAGATCCTTGGACTCCCAGGTGCCGATGTACTGACCATCTCGCATGATGGTGACTTCATCGCTGATGCGCAGGATCTCGTCCATCTTGTGAGAGATATAGACGATGGCCACGCCCTCTTTCTTGAGGTCTTCCACAATGCGGAACAGCGCCTCGACCTCGTTCTGGGTAAGGGATGAGGTCGGCTCGTCCAGGATCAAAACACGACAATTGCCGGCGACAGCCTTGGCAATCTCCACGGACTGCATCTGGGAAACGGTCAGGGTGCCGAGCTTCTGCCTGGGGTCAAAGTCCATGCGGACACGTTTGAGGAGCTTTGCGGTGTCCTCATACATCTTGTCGTGGTCAACAATGGGAATAAAGCCGAGCGCTTTTTTCATCGGGTAACGCCCGAGGAAGATGTTCTCGCCGATGGTTCTTGCGGGAATGGGCTGGAGTTCCTGGTGCACCATGGAAATGCCCTTGTCCCAGGCGTCCAGCGGGTCGGAAATGACGGTTTTCTCACCGTCTATATAGATTTCACCTTCGTCCATCTTGTAGATGCCGAACATGCACTTCATCAAAGTCGATTTACCGGCGCCGTTCTCACCCATCAGGGCGTGGACCGTACCGGGACGCAGCTTGAGCTGCGCATGATCAAGAGCCTTGACGCCGGGGAAGGATTTACAAACACCGCGCATTTCCAGCACGAATTCTGACATAGGCCAAGCCTCCAATTTCTTTTGGTATTGCGGGACTCAGAAAACGGGTGAGCCTTCCGGCTCACCCGTTCAAGGTTTCAAACGGGGAATACAATGTTGGGAAATGGATCAGGCAGCGTCCGCGGTGACCTTCACGTAGTCGACCCAGTAGTAGTTCTCGATGGGCTGGCCGGCCAGAGCGGCGACGGTCACATCGACAGCGGCGTGGGACTGGCCCACAGCGTCGTTCAGAACGGTACCGGTCATGGTGCCCTCGTTGACCATCTCAACGCACTCCTCGAGCGCGTCAACGCCGACGAGGTAGATGTCCTTGCCGACGGTGCGGCCGGCGGCGGTGATGGCGGTGGCGGCACCCAGTGCCATGGCGTCGTTGTTGCAGAAGACGACTTCGACCTTATCGCCGAACTTCGCAAGGTCGTTGGCGCAGATCTCCTGGCCCTTCGCCTGGGCCCAGTTGCCGATCTGGTCGTCGAGGCACTCAACCTCAATGCCCGCATCCTGCAGAGCCTTGATGGAGAACTCGGTGCGGTACTGCGCGTCGATGTTCTCGGGGTCGCCCTCGATCATGATGTAGCTGACCTTGCCGTCGCCGTTGACGTCGCCGTGGTTCGGCAGCTCGGCAATGATCTCGCCCTGGTAAGTACCGGACTGACGGGCGTCAGCGCCGACGTAGCAGACGGTGGCATTGTTCAGGATGCCCTCGTAGGACTCATCGCCCTTGTCGCCGAGGGGCTCACGGTTGATGAGGATGCAGGGGATGCCGGCATCGACGATCTTGGCGATCGCAGCATCAGCGGAAGAGGTCTGTACGAGGTTCAGAATGATAGCATCCATCCCCTGGGTGATGAAGTTATCGATCTGGTTGTTCTGCTCGGCCATGTCGTTCTTACCGTCAACGATGGTGACGTCATACTTGACCTCATCGGTGTTGAGGCTCTTGAAGTAGTCAAGCAGCTCGTTGCGGTAGAGGGTCATAAAGTTGTCGTCGAACTGGTAGATCGCGACGCCGACTTTATAGGTTTTGGCCTCTGCAGCAGGAGCTTCCGTAGCGGCAGGAGCTTCCGTAGCGGCAGGAGCTTCCGTAGCTGCGGGTGCTTCCGTAGCTGCGGGTGCCTCAGTGGCAGGCGCGGCTGCGGGTGTAGTGCTCTGACCACAGGCCGCAAGGCCGAAAATCATGGTCAGCGCGAGAAAAAGCGCTAGTATCTTTTTCATTTGGTATTCCTCTTTCCGGTTGAAAATTTTGAAGTTTCCGAACTCCTACTCGCAATTTTACTAATGCCGTCGCCCACTGTCAAGTATATTTTGTGACCCAAAAATCGGCTTCGTGCATTGTGTCAGATTTTTCAGTCCGTTTTTGTGCAAAGCGCCATGTGCCCCATTTTTTACCCTGTCCTTACTATTTTAAATGGGAAAAACACCTTCCAGACCATATGTCTGAAAGGTGTTTTACAGGCAAAAATGTTTGAATCGAATCACTTTGCGGCCTTGGCCATCTCGCACAGGGCGGTGAAGGCGGCGGCGTCATGGATTGCCATCTCGGAGAGCATCTTGCGGTTCATATCGACACCGGCGAGCTTCAGGCCGTGCATGAAGGTGGAGTAGTTCATGCCGTTTGCCTTGCAGCCTGCGCTGATGCGGGTGATCCAGAGCTGACGGAAGTCTCTCTTCTTCTGCTTGCGGCCGACGTAAGCATAGCGGCCGGACTTCATCATCTGCTCATTGGCCATCTTATAGTGACGGGACTTGTTGCCCCAATAGCCCTTTGCAAGACCCAGAACCTTGTTTCTGTGCTTGCGGGTCATCATTGCGCCTTTAACTCTTGCCATAGTTCAATATCCTCCTATATAACGTCAGCCCTTAATTATTTGTAAGGGATCATTTTCTTGATGGTGGCTTCGTTGGTCACGTCGGCGTAGGCCGCGTCACGCAGACGACGGCAGCGCTTGGTGGTCTTCTTGGTGAGGATATGGCTCTTGAAAGCGTGTGCGCGCTTGACCTTACCGGACTTGGTGAGATTGAATCTCTTCTTGGCACCGCTATGGGTCTTCAGTTTAGGCATAGTAGTAACTCCTTCCATTATCAATACAGGGAATACTCCCGCTGTATACGTTGTTTATTCGGCCTCGGGCGCGGGCTGCTCTGTTTCTGGCGCCTTCGGCTGCTTGGGCTTTGCCGGTTTCTTGGCCGGGGTCTGGGGCTTGGGAGAGAGGAACATGGACATGTTGCGCCCCTCAAGCTTCGGGGCCTTATCCATGTTTGCAATCTCCGCACACTGGCCGGCGAAGTCCTTGAGCAGGACGGTGCCGATCTCGGTGTGGGCCATCTCCCTGCCGCGGAAACGCACGCTGACCTTCACACGGTCCCCGTCATTCAGGAACTTCTGGGCATTTTTCAGCTTGGTGTTGAAATCGTTGGTGTCGATGCCGGGAGACATGCGAATCTCCTTAATCTCGATCACGCGCTGATTCTTTTTTGCTTCCTTCTCCTTCTTGGCCTGCTCGAAGCGGAACTTGCCGTAATCCATGATCTTGCAGACCGGAGGGTTGGAGCCCGGAGCGATCTTGACCAGATCAAGCTCACGCTCAGTCGCGATGCGCAGAGCCTCATCGACCGACATGATACCAAGCTGCTCGCCCTGATCGCCGATCAGGCGCACTTCTTTGTCAAGGATCTCTTCGTTGATTTGATGAACAGCGTTTGCGATTGTGAACACCTCCGAAAAATGAAAAGCTCGGATGCACGGCATCCGAGCGTGAAAACACAGTGAGCCCCTGTGAGGGGGAAGTGCTTCTATTGACCGCGGCTGGCGCAGTTGCCGCCGGGTGAGGCAGGGTGGATGCCGTACCTTCTTTATTTTAGCTTATGTAATATAACAGCAATTCAGGACAAAGTCAAGGACTTTTTTAATATTTTTCATCCGGCGCGCCGCTCTCGTGCTCCTGCTCCATGGCGAGCTTGACAATGCGGCTGGTACCGAGGCGGTCGGCGCCGAGGGCGATGAAGTCCTCCGCGTCCTGCAGGCTTGCGATGCCGCCGGCGGCCTTGACCATGAGGCTCTTCGGGGAGTTTTCGCGCAGCAGCTTTACATCCTCGCGCGTTGCGCCGCCCTTGGAAAAGCCGGTGGAAGTCTTGATGAAGTCCGCCCCGCAGTCGGAGACGATTTTGCAGAGGTGGATCTTTTCCTCGTCGGTCAGCAGGCAGCACTCGATGATGACCTTGAGCACGCTGCCGCGGGTTGCCTCGCGCACGGCGCGGATATCGTTTGCCACATCCACCCAGCAGCCATCCTTGACCATGGAGAGATTGACGACCATGTCGATCTCATCCGCGCCGTTTTTCACCGCGTCGGCGGCTTCGAATGCCTTGGCGGCGGTGGTCATGTAGCCGTTGGGGAAGCCGATGACCGTACAGATCTTGAGTCTTGCGCCCACATAGCGCTTCGCGCCTGCCACGTGGCAGGGCGGGATGCAGACGCTGGCGCAGTGGTACTTCATGCCCTGGTCACACAGGGCGCGGATCTCATCACCGGTGCAGTCGACGCGCAGAAGGGTATGGTCGCATTTTGTCAGAATGTCGTTGATATTCATATGATAAGCTCCTTTGAGGTGTTTTGTCGGTTTGCATTATATCGCGCCTGACGGGCATATTCAAGCACCATCCCGGAATACGATGGACCATCTCAACGAAAAGGACGGCATGCGCATGGAATTCAATCAGGAAAACAATCAGGTGCGGCTGTGCGGAACGATGGCGGCGGCACCGCGATACTCCCACAGTGCGGGCGGGCAGGATTTCTACTGCTTCCCGCTGGAGGTGGAGCGTCTTTCCGGCAGCTTTGACCTGCTGAACATTGTGCTGCGGGAAAGCCAGCTTGCCGCCGTGGAGGCGGAGGAAAAGGCGCGGCTGCTGGTTTTGGGAGAACTCCGGAGCTTCAACAACCGCCGGGGCGAGGGCGCAAAGCTGGTGCTGACAGTGCTGGCGCGGGAAATCAGCCTCACGGACGAGCCGGACGACAACCATGTCAGTCTCACAGGGACGCTGTGCAAGGCGCCGAACGCGCGCGTGACACCGCTCGGGCGTGATATCTGCGATCTGCTGCTGGCGGTGAACCGGCGAAGCGGACGCTCGGACTATCTGCCGTGCATATGCTGGGGCAGCCGGGCCAGGGAGGCGGCGGAATGGACGGTGGGGACGGTGCTGCACCTGGAGGGGCGCTTTCAGAGCCGGGAATATCTGAAGCTGCGCGGGGACGGGCTTGAGCGGCGCACAGCCTTCGAGGTTTCGGCAGCCGAAATTGCTGCGCTGAACCGGGCCGATGACAGGTGCGCGGTGTCTGCCCCGGAACAGTGACCGTCTCCTCTTCCCTTACAGAAGGTGCTTATGTTCCTCGTAGAATTCGCGGTAGTCCTTGAGCATGTACTTGAGAAGGTTCGGGGTGTCGAGCTGGTAGGGGCACTTGGAGGCGCATGAGCGGCATTCAAGACAATCGTCGATTTTGTTCATCTTGGCCTGCCACTCTTCGGTCATGTACTGCTGCCAGGGGGAGCGGCGCAGCAGCATGTTCATGCGCGCGCAGTTGCGGATCTCGATGCCCACGGGACACGGCATGCAGTAGCCGCAGCTGCGGCAGAAGGAGCCGGACAGCTCCTGCCGTTCCTTTTTGATGAAGGCGTCGAGCTCGGCGTCCATGTGCGGGTCCTCCTCGGCGGCGTAGAGCCACTGCTCGAGCTCCTCCATCTTTTGGATGCCCCAGATGGGGACCACGTTGTCGTAGAGGTTCATGAAGGCGTGACAGGCACGCACATTGGTGAGCATGCCGCCCGCGAGGCCCTTCATGGCGATGTAGCCCATGTCGGCCTCTTTGCACTTTTCGGCAAGGGCCAGGTCCCGCTCGGAAGAGATGTAGCTGAACGGGAACTGCAGGGTCTCAAACCAGCCGGACTTGATGCAGTCCTCGGCCACCTGGACACGGTGGGTGGTGACGCCGATGTGGCGGATCCAGCCGCGCTCCTTTGCTTCCAGAGCGCCGGCATAGGCCCCGTCCGGATCGTTGGGATCGGGCACTTCCGGCACTTGGTGGAACTGGAAAAGATCGATGTAGTCCGTCTTCATCATCTTGAGGCTGTTCTCGATATGGGCAAGCACCCCCGCCTTGTCACGTGCGGCGCTCTTGGTGGAGATCACGATATCCCCGCGCACATCCGAGAGTGCAAGGCCGATCTTTTCCTCGCTGTCGGTGTAGGCGTTGGCGGTGTCAAAGTAGCGGATGCCGCCGTCATAGGCCGCCTGCAGAAGCTTGACGGCATAGTCCTTGTCACAGCGCTGCACCGGCAGGCAGCCCATGGCGGTCTTGGTGACAACAAGGCCGGTTTTCCCGAGGGTAAGTGTTTTCATATGATCTCTCCTTTGGATTGTTAAAAGGGCCAGGTTGGGAGCCACGATCTTAAGATGCTGTGTCCGATCGGAATTCCCGCAAGATTCGGGAAGAACAGGATGAACACCGCAAGGCTCAATGCCGCAAAGCTGCCCACATACCATTTTCCTTTCGCGCTGCCTTGCACCAGCAGATCAAAGCAGCGGCCGAGGCCCAGGGCCAGGAACACCGTGCAGGGGAAATAGTGATAGGCAAAGGTCAGGCGCGGCACCAGCACCCAGGGCAGAAGCTGTGCCAGATACCCCAGCAGGATGAAGGCCGACACGTTGTCCCGCCGCGCGACGGCGAGATAGCCCAGCACAAACAGGCTCAGCAGCCCGCCCCAGCACAGCACGGGGTTTACAAATGCGCCGAAGCTCACAACGCGCCCATCCGGCAGGTAGTCCAGGTAATAAAGGATGGGCCGGATGTCCAGCAGCCACTGATACCAGTGGGAGGAATAGGGATGGGTGGCGACGAGCTGAGAGTGGTAGTTGAACATGTAGCGCTGGTTATCCAGCACGATGTTGAGATAATCGCGGCTGAAAAGTCTTGTTTTCCCCTGTGCGATCCCGTAGGGAATATAGGACAGATAGTAAATCAGGCCCGGAACGAGCACGAAAAACGCCACACAGAAAAGTGCGTTTCTCACAAAGCCCCAAAAATCGAGCCGCCCCGCGCGCGTCTCGCGGATCACCCAGATGGCCCAGATGACCGCAAGGCCTGCCCCCGCATAAAAGCAGGTCCACTTGCTCGCGGCGCCGAGGCCGAAACTTATGCCGCACAGAGCCAGATCCCGCATCCGTCCCTCACTCACGAACAGGTACATGAAAAGGTACATCAGCAGGATGAAAAACACGGCGTAGGTATCGATGGTGGCGATGCGGGTCTGGACAAAGTGCATGAAATCCGTCGCCATCAGCACTGTGCAGGCCGCGGGCGCGGCGTGCCCGCCGAAGAGCTTTTTGGCAAAGAAATAGAGGATCGGCAGCATCAGCACGCCAAACAGCGTCCCCGAAAAACGCCAGCCGAAGGGCGTCATGCCAAAGAGTCTGATGCCGAAGCCGATGATCGTCTTGCCGAGGGGCGGGTGCGTGATCTCATAGGGATAGACGCCGTGAAGCTGTTCCCAGGCGGTGCGGGCGTGGTAGATCTCATCGAAGTAGCTGGAGTTCATGAAGGTCTGGCGAGTTGGGCACAGCTTCTGCTCATCCGCAAGCTCCGGCATATCGGAAGAGAGCGGGATGCGCTGTCCGTCCTCCGTCAGGGCAACCACCTCGCCGAGCCAGACGCCTCCCCGCCCGCTGATGCACAGAGTGCCGCCCGTCACCGGGGTTTCAAGCGCGAGCTCATGCCATTTGAGCACATCCGCATGGCTCTGCTCCATGTCGCTGAGGCGGAGGATTGTCCCGTCCTCGGCAGTGTAGTCAATGCTGTAGCTGCCGATGCCCACGCCGGTATAGATCATGAGCTTTGCCGCCTCCCCGCCGTTCGGGTCAAGCGCAAGCTCTGCCGTCTCGTTTTCCATGGGCACAAAGCTCTGGGGCGAGTCGGTATTGCCGAGGCCGAGGAAGGCCGCCGCCGCGTAGACAAGCGTTATGGCCGCTATGATGAGCCAGTCCGCAAACTCCATGCGCTGCTCTCCCCCATAGAGCTTACAGCTTCGCAGGTCGGGCAGGAGCATAAAAAACATGGTGATGAGCAGGAAGCACGCCGAGGGCAAAAAATACTTGGATATTTCAAACATAGGCGCTCAGGTACGCCCCCGGGGAACCGGGGGCGTCCTTTCTTCTTTTACAGAGTTTTCAGAATTTCGTGCAGCTCGTGCACGTCTTTGAGGACAAAGTCAGGCTTGCGCTCGGCCGCGTCCACCATAGCCTGGTCGGTCTCGCCCGACAGGACCAGCACGGACACGGAGCCCGCGTTCTGGGCCACGGCGATGTCGGTATAGAGTCTGTCGCCCACGGCGCAGATCTGCTCGTTGGGGATGCCGGTCATCTCGGCGATGACATCGATCATGTTGCGGTTGGGCTTGCCGATGTAATTGGGCTGTACACCGCTGGAGGCGGTAAGCAGGGCGCAGATGCTGCCGCAGTCGGGCAGGACCTCGTCATGGGGCATGGGGCAGACCCAGTCGGGATTGGCGGCGATGAAGGTCGCGCCGCGGCGCAGGAAGTGGCAGGCCTTGTCCAGCTTTTCGTACACAAGCTCGGTATCGAAGCCCTGTACCACCACGTCCACCGTGTCAGACTCGGTATGTCCCAGCTCGTCGTTTACAAGGTTCACGCCGTAGCTCTTGAGCTCGCGGTAGAAGGCCTTCGTGCCGGCGAGGTAGACGCTTGCACCGGGGTGGCGCTGGTTTAAGTACATGCCGGTGGCCATACCGGAGGTAAAGACGTTTTCCCGCTCGCAGGGGAAGCCGAGTCTCTGCAGGCGGGTGATATAGTCCTCGCCCGCACGGGAGGAATTGTTGGTCAGGTAGATGTACTTCTTGCCGAGGCGCGGCAGATCCTCCATCAGCTCGATCGCGCCCTCATAGACATTGTCCCCCAGATACAGGGTCCCATCCATGTCGAACAGAAAAAGCTTTGTATTTTTCAGTTTCGTGTAATCCATATCTTTCTCCGTAGTATAATTATTCTTCTCCCCATAATAACGCGCACTTGACGGCCTTGTCCCAGCCCTTGATGAGTGCCTTGCGGCGCGCCTCCTCCATGGTAGGATGGAAGGTCTTGTCGATGGCCCAGTTGGCGCGGATGTCGTCGAGGTTCTCCCAATAGCCGACAGCGAGGCCCGCGAGGTACGCGGCGCCGAGGCCGGTGGTCTCGATGCAGCGGGGGCGGTATACATCCGCGCCCAGCAGGTCTGCCTGGAACTGCATGAGGAAGTTGTTGGCAGACGCGCCGCCGTCCACCTTGAGCTCCGCGATGGGGATGCCGGAGTCGCGCTCCATGGCGCGGGCGATGTCATGGGTCTGGTAGGCAAGGCTTTCCAGCGTTGCGCGCACAAGGTGGGCACGGCTGAAGCCCCTCGTGATGCCGACGACGCAGCCGCGGGCGCGCTGGCTCCAGAAGGGAGCACCGAGGCCTGTAAACGCGGGCACCACATAGCCGCCCGCGGTGTCGGGCACCTTCAGAGCAAACTCCTGGCTCTCCTTCGCACTGGTGATGACACCCAGCTCGTCGCGCAGCCACTGGATCGCGGCGCCCGCGATGAAGATGGAGCCCTCGAGGGCGTAGTTGACCTGATCGCTGGTGCTGGCGGCAATGGTGGTGACAAGGCCGTTCTTGCTCTCAACAGGGGTCGTGCCGGTGTTCATGAGCAGAAAGCAGCCCGTGCCGTAGGTGTTTTTCATGGTGCCGGGCTCGAAGCAGCACTGGCCGAAGAGGGCGCACTGCTGGTCACCCGCCGCGCCCGCGATGGGGATCTCGCCGCCGAACATCTCAAAGTCGCTCTTGCCGTAGATATAGCTCGAGGGCTTGACATCGGGCAGCATGGAGGCCGGAATGTTCAGAAGCTTCAGCAGGTCCTCATCCCACTGCAGGGTGTGGATGTTGAAGAGCATGGTGCGGCTTGCGTTGGTGTAGTCCGTGACGTGGACACGCCCGCCGGTGAGCTTCCAGATGAGCCAGGTATCGACAGTGCCGAACAGGAGCTTGCCGGCTGCGGCTCTTCTGCGCGCGCCGGGGACGTTATCCAGGAGCCACTGGATCTTGGAGCCGGAGAAATAGGCGTCGGGGATCAGGCCGGTCTTGGCGCGGATCTCATCGGCATGGCCGTCCTTGACGAGCTGGTCGATGATGTCCGAGGTGCGGCGGCACTGCCAGACGATGGCGTTGGCGATGGGCTCCCCCGTCTCCTTGTCCCAGACGATGGTGGTCTCGCGCTGGTTGGTGATGCCGATGGCGGCGATGTCCTTTGCGCTCACGTTGAGCTTTGCCATGGCGGCATGGGCCACCTCGTAGGTGGTGTCCCAGATCTCGTTGGCGTCATGCTCCACCCAGCCCGGGTGGGGGAAGATCTGCCGGAACTCCTTGTTCACGACAGAGCAGATGTTGCCGGACTTGTCAAAGAGGATGCAGCGGCTGCTGGTGGTTCCCTGGTCAAGAGACATGATGTACTGCATGGCGAAACACGCTCCTTTTCCGTCGATTGAAAACACGGTTTTCAATCGAGAAACTCGCGCTTATCGCCCTCGGCTTGCGCGAGACGCCTCGGTTGGTCGGCGCGAGGCTCCGCGCAGCTTCGCTCAGGGTGTTTTTGACGTGGCAAAGCTACATCAAAAACGGATCGAATGCGTGGCTTCTCTGATTTCTGTACAGTATCAGCAATCGACTGTCATTTGTATTTTTTATTAAATGATTGCTTTAATAAGCGTCGGGCGCTCAACGGGAGTGTCCGCGAAGCTGCAGCAGGCGCGCAGCAGATCCGCCGCCTCCTGTGCCTTCTCCATGGTGGCGGCGTGGATGGTGCCGAGGCTCTCGCCCTTCTCCACATGATCTCCCACCTTCTTCTTGAGCACAAGGCCCACGGAGAGGTCGATTTCGCTCTCCTTGGTAACGCGCCCGCCGCCGAGGTGCATGGAGATAAGGCCCACCTTCTCGCATTCGATATGGCTGAGATAGCCGGAAGTATCAGACGGTACCTCAAGCTGCACAGGTGCCAGCGGCAAACGCGCTGTGTCGTATACGTCCCGCGCACTACCGTCCTGGGCCTCCACAAGTTCAGAGAGCTTCTTAAGCGCCGCGCCGCTGTCGATGGTCTCCTGCAGCATCTTCCGGGCTTCATTGCTGTCTTTGGCGATCCCGGCCTCGGTGAGGATGCAGCTTCCCAGCGTCAGGCACAGCTCCAGAAGGTCGCCCCCGGTCTCCCCGCGCAGAACAGAGATGGCCTCCTTGACTTCCAGAGCGTTTCCCACCGCGCAGCCGAGGGGCTGGTCCATGTCGGTGATGACGGCGGCACACTTTTTCCCGGCAAGCCTGCCGATGCGGGTCAGGCCCCTTGCAAGCTCACGCGCCTGCTCCTCGGTCTTCATGAAGGCGCCGCTGCCGCACTTGACGTCCAGCACGATCACATCTGCCCCGGAGGCGAGCTTCTTGGACATGATAGAGCTGACGATCAGGGGGATGCTCGGCACGGTACCGGTTACGTCGCGCAGGGCATAGAGCTTTTTATCCGCCGGAACGATATCGGCCGTCTGGCCGATGAGGGCAATGCCGATGCGGTTGACGTTTTCGATGAAACGCTTTTCCCCGATGGAGATGTTGTAGCCCGGAAAGCTCTCCAGTTTATCGAGTGTGCCGCCGGTGTGGCCCAGGCCGCGCCCGGACATTTTTGCGATCCGAAGCCCGCAGGCCGCCACCATGGGGCAGAGCATGAGGCTCGTCTTGTCGCCCACGCCGCCGGTGGAGTGCTTGTCCGCCTTGATGCCCTCGATGCCGCTTAAGTCCACGACCTCGCCCGAGTGCATCATCGCCATGGTCAGATCCAGGGTCTCCCGGTCCGTCATGCCGCGAAACAGAATCGCCATGCACATGGCGGACATCTGGTAATCAGCGATCTTGCCGCGGACATATCCGTCGATCATGAAGCGGATCTCGTCGCCGCTCAGTTCCCCGCCGTCGCGCTTTTTGGCGATCAGGTCGGTCATCAGCATGTCAAAAACCTCCTCTCAAGTGTAAATAAGCACAGTATCAGATGTTTTATTATACAACATTTTACCCTCATTCTCAATAGCGAAAAACCAGATATTTCTTCCCTTCGATCACACGCTCCGCCATCCGCCCGTTCGGTGCGCGCAGCTCGGCGGGAATGGCGAGCAGGCTGCTGACGCCGTCGAAGCTCACAAGGCTCCCGTCCGGGCGGCGGTACCACAGGAGGTCCTCCCCCGGCAGCTCTGCGGGCCAGGGACAGGAAGTATAGTCCGTCTCCCCTTTCGGCTGACTGTCAGTCTCCGGCTCCGCAGGACGCACATCTTCTGGCGGCGGCTCCGATTCGTCGGCGTGCATCGGCTGCCGGCCGGCATTATCATTTATGTCTACTTCGTTATGTAAATTTTCCTGCTCTCTGTCAGAGGCAAATTCGATGGGGTTCGGGAGCGCGGCAAGCTCCCGCCTGCTGAGTTTTCGGCGCAGGTACAGGCCGCCGTCCTTTGGCTCCATAATGCCAAGGTATGCGCTTTTTCCGTCCCCGTGTGCCCAGAGCCGGACAAGGCCCTGCGCGTCCGCGTTTGCCTCCATGATGGTGTACAGGCCGGATTGCGAGATCATCAGTTCTCCCGCCCGCTTTTGATTTATGTAAACCAGAATGGCCATAACGGTGTTCCCCCATATATAAATACTCTCCTGCCATTTTTATGAACAGGAGAGTTCAATTATTCGGTTATGACCCCAGGCCGAAGCTGACGGCAAGGGCGTTGTCCACCTCGCTCATGGTGCCCTTGTCGAGTCTGCCCATCCGCTCCCGAAGGCGGGACTTGTCGATGGTGCGGATCTGCTCGAGCAGAATGACGCTGTCGCGGTTGAGACCCACGCTGCGGCCGTGCAGCTCGATATGCGTCGGGAGCTTTGCCTTGCCCATCTGGGACGTGATGGCTGCGGCTATGACCGTGGGGCTGTGGCGGTTGCCGGTATCGTTCTGGACGATCAGAACCGGACGCATGCCGCCCTGTTCGCTGCCGACGACCGGGCTGAGGTCGGCAAAGTAAATATCGCCTCGTTTGACCATGTCTGATTCACACTCCGATAAAGAGTCGCCCAATACAGTTTATGTAGGGTGCTGCTCTTAGTCTCACCGGAGGGGAAATTTTTTATACATGGAAATGGCTCCCTATCGTGAGGGAGCCATAGGAACGGATTGCCACGCCAAAGCAGCGGCGATGGCTCGCAATGACAATGCGGTACATTACTCCAGGGCCTGGAAGATCTTCGCGATAGGCGAGTCCGCCGACACGACGAGGGTTTTTCCGTCGGTGCTCAGTGCGGTCTCCGCCATGTCGAGAGCACGCATGAACTCGTAGAAGTCGGCTTCTTCCGGGGTGTCATAGACCTCTGATAGGATGCGCATGTATTCGGCCTCGCCCTCAGCCTTGAGTTTTTCGGCGGCGGCGTTGGCCTGGGACAGAGTAATGGACACGGACTTGTCCGCCTCGTTGCGGATCTGCTTTGCCTCGGCTGCGCCCTCGGCGGTGTAGGAGGCGGCAATGTTGGCGCGCTCAGAGATCATGCGCTCGTAGACGGCGGACTTGTTCTCATCCGGCAGGTCGATGCGCTTGGTCTCGATGGCAAGGAGGGTAATGCCGTAGTTATCGAAGGCAGCGCCCACGTTATCCATGATGCGCTGGGCCAGCAGCCCGTCGCGCCCGGAGATGACCTCTTCCTGACGCATGGAGGAGATGACAGTCTTGAGGCTGTTGTATACCACGGTGTCGATGCGGTACTCGGCGTTGGCAACATTGCCGGAGAGGGTCTGGATGAACTTCAGCGGGTCGCTGATGCGCCAGAGGACGAAGGAATCGGCCACCATGGACTTCTTGTCACTGGTGATGACATCGCTCACGGCGAGGTCATAGAGCATCTCCGTCTTGGGCAGGGTGCTGACCGACTGGATGAACGGCACTTTCATGCTCAGGCCCGGCTCGTCCACGATCTTGATCACCGCGCCAAACTGGCGCACGATGGAGTATTCGTTGGCTTCGGTGGTAAAGAAGCAGGCCCCGGACAGGAAGATCGCAAGAGCAAGGACGATGGCCGGAAGGATAAGCTTCATATTCTTTTTCACTTGTCCTCACCTCCCACATTGACGGTGGCAAACTGCTCGAGCGGCAGCGCGGTCTGGACCCCGGTGTCAGAATCCAGGATATAGAGCTTCATACCAGGCAGGATGGATTCCATGGCTTCATAAAACAGGCGCTGCTTGGTAATGAGCGGGTACTTCTGGTACTCTGCAAAAAGCTCGGCAAAACGGGAGGCCTGGCCGTTTGCCTCGTTGATGCGGCTTTCTTTGTAGGCCTCGGCGCTCTTGATGATCTGGTCGGCGTCGGCAGCGGCTGCGGGGATGACCTCGTTTGCGTACTTTTTGGCGTTATTGACCGTGGTATCGGCCGACTGCTTGGCAGTTTCGACGGCGGTGAAGGCGCGCTGCACCTCCGAGGTGGGGGGCTCTGCGTCCTGGATGCGGATGTTTGCAAGCTGGAGGCCGATGTCTTCTTCCTCCAGGCGCTTCATGACCTTGTCCTTGATTGCGGCCTGGATTTCGCTCTTGCCGGTGGTGATGACGGTGTCCACGTTATAAAGGCCGATGGTGTCACGGATATAGCTCTGACAGAGCATTTTGAGGATGTCCACCGGATTCTGGGAGCTATAGAGGTACTTGATGGGGTCGGTGACGCGGTACTCCACGTAGAAGTCGACGTTGACGAAGTTATAGTCGTAGGTGATCATCAGCGACTCTTCCTCGACGTTCTGATTGCTGCCGATGCGGTAGCCGAGGGGGAAGCCCTGGATGGTTTTGGAGACCTTGGTTACATCCTGGATAAAGGGGATCTTGAACTTGAGGCCCGAAGTGGAGACCATGGTGGGCTTGCCGAAGGTGGTGATGACGGCGTACTGGTCCTCCTTGAGGGTGTAGTAGGAATCCATCACCGCAAACACCAGCAGGGCCAGCACCAGCAGCAGAATCGCCGATTTGCCCGGCAAGTTTCCTTTCGGCCGCGGGCGCTTGAAGGGATTGTTGTGGGCCTTATTCGGGCTGCCGGGTTTCTGTGGGCCGCCCGGGCCCTGAGAGCCGCTGTTGGGATTGAACGGGCCGCTGGAATAGCTGCCGTCCGGGTTTATGTTCATGCGCAATTACCTCCTTGCAAATCGTCAATTGCATGTTGATTATACACCAAAACATAGTTCTTGTGAAGTATGTGCAGTGTGGGATTGATAAATTCCTGACGATTTTACGGTTTGTTCTTACTTCCTCTATTCGTCAAGAATTAACACGGGTGTGCGTGGGGCGGCTTTGCAGCCCTCTCTCTGCTTTGCTGAGGTTCCATTTTGGATATGATCCGGACACATGTTTTGTCTTTCCTATTCTTCTCCCCTGTGCTATAATGACTCGCCATTATTGACGATATTTATTTCGTGTCATTCTAAGCGCAAGCGAAGAATCTATTACGGAGGCTGTTATGAGCTGGGACGCACTCGGTTTTATTGATTTGATCGGCACGATCGCTTTTGCCATCTCCGGCGCGTTCGTCGGCGTGCGCAAGGAGATGGATCTTTTCGGCATCAACATGCTGGCGGTCACCACGGCCTGCGGGGGCGGGGTTTTGCGCGACCTGATTGTCAACAACACCCCGCCGCTGATGTTCACCGATCCCTTTTACGTGGCCGTGGCGCTCGTGTGCGCAAACGCGGTCTTCCTGCTGCTCAAACGGCACCGGCACATGCCTGCGCGTCTTGTGCCGGTATATGACAGAACACTTTTCTGGTTTGACACCTTGGGTCTTGCCGCTTTCACTGTGGACGGCGTCATGATCGGTGTGAGCTGCGGGTACGGGGACAATCTCTTTTTCCTCAGCTTTCTCGGCTTTCTGACCGGTGTGGGCGGGGGCGTCCTGCGCGATGTTCTTTCCGACCAGATCCCGGACATTTTCCGCAAGCACATTTACGCGCTGGCAGCGATCGCAGGTGCGCTTGTCTCCGGCGCGCTGCTCAAATACGGGGTGCAGGCACGCCTGTCCATGGCGGCAGGCTTTATCACGGTGCTGCTTTTGCGCGTGCTTGCGGCGCACTACCGCTGGAACCTGCCGAAAATCGAGGCAGAGTCTTAAATTCCTTGACAATACGATCTTAAACGAATAGAATTATTATCAGGATATTTTGACCACATTTACATATATCCAATTATTAAGGAGGGAACCCTTTTGGAAGTCAGAGAGAATCTGATCAAGCTGTGCGAGAAGATCAACGGCGGGCACTATAAAATCACGCCCGACTGCGCCGAGTACAAGGTCTTCGAGCAGTGGATCACCGACGAGCAGATCACCGTCATGCTGGCCCTGACCGATATGAAGCCGGCCTTTGTGCCCATCATTGCACGCAAGGCGGGTATGAGCATCAAGCGCACCCGTGAGGTCCTGCATGAGTGCTTCGACATCGGTCTTGTGGTGCAGGTCGTGGTGCCGAAGGTTGGGCTGGAGATCTACCTGCTGCCGCCCTACACCCCCGGTATTTTTGAGTTTTTGCTCATCAACGAGAAGTTCTGCCTCGCTCACCCCGAGATCCCCTACGCTTTCCACCAGCATGCCACCACCAGCCAGATCGAGCATGCCCCCAACACCCCCATGGGCGCAGGCATCATGCGCGTCATCCCCATCGAGAGCGCCATCCCCGCCGATGCTCAGCAGATCGACAATGAGCGCGTCAGCAAGTATCTGGAAGAGAACGAAGGCCACCTGAGCATCACGCCATGTCAGTGCCGCCGCGTGCGCAAGTTCATGAACGAGGGCAGCGGCGATCTGGACGAGGGCCTGTGCATCTTCATGGGCCATGTGGGCGACATGTTCAACCGCTCCGGCAAGGGCCGTCCCTGCACCGTTGAAGAGGCCAAGGCGCTGGTCAAGAAGTGCGATGAGCGCGGCTGTGTCCACCAGATCACGACGCTCCACCAGGGCGAGACCTTCGCCATCTGCAACTGCATGCCCGAGAGTTGTCTGGCCCTCGGTGTGAGCCAATACTACAACACCCCCGCCACCTCCCGCAGCAACTATGTCGCGGAGATAGACGAAGCCAAGTGCGTGGCCTGCGGCCAGTGCACCGACCGCTGTGCCAACAACGCCATCCAGATGGGCCAGAAGCTCTGCGCCAAGACGCCCATCGTTCACGAGCCCCACGAAGTGCCCGACGATATTGAGTGGACGCCCGAACACTGGAACCCCGAGCACCGCACCAACCGGGAGTATGTGGCCCCCGAGGGTACCGCCCCCTGCAAGACCGCATGTCCCGCCCACATCGCCGTGCAGGGCTACCTGAAGCTCGCCGCTCAGGGCAAGTACCTGGAGGCACTCGAGCTGATTAAAAAGGAAAATCCCCTGCCCGCCGTCTGCGGCCGCGTCTGCAACCGCAAGTGCGAGGATGTGTGCACGAGAGGCGACATCGACCGCGCGGTCGCCATCGACGAGGTCAAGAAGTTCATCGCCGACCGTGAGCTTGAGCGCGACACCCGCTTTGTCCCGAAGAAGCTCTATGACTTCAGTGATAAGAAGATCGCCGTGATCGGCGCAGGCCCGGCGGGCCTGAGCTGCGCCTACTTTCTCGCGGCCGACAACTACAAGGTCACCGTCTTTGACAAGAACGAACAGCCCGGCGGCATGCTCCGCTACGGCATCCCCAGCTTCCGCCTCGAAAAGCCCGTGCTCGACGCCGAGATCGACGTTTTGAAGGAGCTGGGCGTGATCTTCCGCTGCGGCGTGGAGCTTGGCAAGGGCGTCACCATCCAGGAGCTGCGCGAGCAGGGCTATGACGCCTTCTATCTCGCCGTCGGCGCACAGAAGTCCGCCTCCCTCGGCATCCCGGGCGAAGAGCTCAAGGGCGTCTGGGGCGGCATCGACTTCCTTCGTGAAGTCAACAGCGGCGCCCGTCCCGCTGTGGGCAAGAAGGTCGTCGTGGTCGGCGGCGGCAACGTCGCCATGGACGTGGCCCGCACCGCCGTGCGTCTCGGCGCACAGGTGACGGTCGCCTACCGCCGCAAAGAGAGCGACATGCCCGCCGATCCCGCCGAGGTCGCAGAGGCCAGGGAAGAGGGCGTGAAGTTTCTCTTCGAGCACAAGCCCGTGGAGATCGAAGGCAAGAACGGCAAAGTCGCCGCGCTCAAGTGCGAGGGCGATAAGGTCATCAAGTGCGACGCAATCCTCGCCGCCATCGGCCAGCGCATCGAGCTCGACGGCCTCGATCTCGGCGAGCTCAAGGTCGACGAGAAGGGCCGCGTGCTGGCCGACGAGGTCACCTACCAGACCGCACAGCCCGACATCTTCGTCGGCGGCGACGCCCATACCGGCCCCAAGTTTGCCATCGATGCCATCGCCCAGGGCAAGCAGGCCGCCATCTCCATCCACCGCTTTGTGCAGCCGGGCCAGAGCCTGACCATCGGCCGCGACCGCCTCACCTACCGCGCCTTTGACAAGGAGAACGTCGACTTCGACACCGTCAAGCGCGATTATGACGCCACCGCGCGCCAGGTCCCGGGCAAGGATGCGTCCAAGGCTTCCACCTTCAAGGACGACCGCAAGACATTCACCGAGGAACAGATGAAGAAGGAGACCGCCCGCTGCCTCGGCTGCGGCGCATCCTTCGTCGATCCCAACAAGTGCCTCGGCTGCGGTGTGTGCACTACCCGCTGCAAGTTCGACGCCATCCACCTGCGCAAGCGCTACTTTGTGGAGAGCATCGACTACTTCGATCGCCCCAAGGAGCTGCCCATCTTCATGGAGGGCCGCCGCAAGCGCATCGAGATCCGCAAGATGCAGGAAGCGAAGTAAAGAACATACAAAATGGGCCCCGTCCTTTTGGACGGGGCCCATTGTCGTTTATGTGTTTATGACTTACATCTTTTCGGCCAGGAGCTTGAGGATCTGCACGGCGTTGGAGGCTGCGCCCTTGCGGATCTGATCACCGCAGCACCAGAGGGTCAGGCCGTGATCGTCGGTGAGGTCGTCGCGGATCCTGCCGACCCAGACGATATCCTGATCGGTGGTGTCCAGCGGGGTGGGATAGCAGCGGCCCTCGTAGTCCTCAATGAGGCGCACGCCGGGGTAAGCGGCGACAGCAGCCTTGGCGGCCTCGACGGAGACCTTCTCCTTGGTGTGCAGGGTCACCGCCATGGAGTGGGAGCGCATGACCGGCACACGCACGCAGGTGCAGTTGACCTTGAGGTCGGGGTTATGCATGATGCGGCGGCCCTCGTTCTGCATCTTCATCTCTTCCTTGGTGTAGTCGTTGCCGTAGGGGGCGTCGATGAAGGGGATGACGTTCATGGCGATCTGGGTGGCGAAGGTCTTGACAACGGGCTTTTCACCCTTGGCAAGCGCGGCCATCTGGTCATTGAGCTCGTTGATGCCGTTGGTGCCCGCGCCGGAGACAGCCTGGTAGGTGCAGACGATCATCTTGTCGATCTCGGAGATCTTGTTGATGCCCGCAATAGCCATGAGGGTGATGATGGTGCAGCAGTTGGGGTTTGCGATCATGCCATGGTTATCCAGGGCGTCCGCGCCGTTGATCTCGGGGACGACCAGGGGCACATCGGGATCGAGACGGAAGGCGGAGCTGTTGTCGATGTAGATGGCACCGCTCTTCTTGATGGCGGGGGCGAAGCGCTTTGACATGTCGCCCTCCACAGCGCCGAGGACAAAGTCGAGGCCCTCGAATGCGTTGTCGTTTGCTTCCTGAATGGGGACATCCTTGCCCTTGAAGGACACGCATTTGCCGACGCTCTTGGCGCTGGCGAGGGGGCGGAGCTCGTTTACGGGGATGTCATACTCGGCGAGGATCTTGAGCATTTCCTGACCGACAGCGCCCGTGGCGCCCAGAACTGCAATATTCAAAGCTTTCATTGTATTTCCTCCAATTCTAAATTAACCAGCGAAGCGTTCATAGAGAACTTTGATCGCCTTTTCAAAGTCTGCATTTTCCACACCCACGATGATACTCAGCTCGTCGGCGCCCTGGGCGATGGTGCGGATGTTGATCCCGCTCTTGCCCAGCGCGTGGAAGAGTCGGCCCGAGGTGCCGGGGCGGGAGGTCATCTTGCGGCCTACTGTCGCCACCAGGGAGATGCCCTCCTTGACGTTCACGTCATCGGGGCGGATGGCCTTCTGCATGTCGGCGATCACATCATACACGCTGTCGCCGAGAGCTGCGGTGGAGGCCACCAGCGCGAAGGAGTCAAGGCCGAGGGTGATGTGCTCCACCGCCACATGGTAGCGGTCGAGGATATCCAGGGCCTGGCGCAGGGCCTCATTTGCGTTCATGGGGCGCTTCTTGATGGTGAGCACGGTGAAGTTGCGCCGCCCAGCAATGCCGGTGATGAAGCGCTCCTGCTCACCGTCTTCCTCCACTTCCTCGACGATCATGGTGCCGGGGTCCTGGGGGCGGTTGGTGTTGCGGATGTTGAGAGCGATGCCCTTCTCCTTGACGGGGCTGATGGAGTCCTCATGCAAAACGGAGGCGCCCATGAACGCAAGTTCCTGGAGCTCGGCATAGGTGATGGTTGAGATGGGCGCGGGGTTTTCCACGATGCGGGGATCGGCCATGAGGATGCCGGACACATCGGTCCAGTTCTCATATACGTCGGCGTTCACAGCCGCTGCTGCAAGTGCGCCGGAGATGTCACTGCCGCCGCGGGACATGACCTTGATCTTCCCGGTGGGGAGCTTCCCGTAAAAGCCGGGGATCAGAATGCGGTCATACTGAGCCAGAGCGTTGCCGATGGCGGCGTAGGTCTTTTCCCGGTCGATCTGCCCGTCCAGACCGAAGAACACACAGTCGGCCGCGTCCACAAATCTATATCCAAGATATTCAGCCAGCAGGCGCGAGGTGAAATACTCGCCTCTGGACACCAGCTCGTCCACGCCCATGTCGCGGTTGAGGCGGGGCAGCAGCTTGTCGAAGTCGCCCTCCACATCGTACCGGAGATGAAGCTCATCGCGGATCTCGGCGAAACGGCCGCGGATGGTGCCGATGATGTCGTCACACGATACGCCGTAGGTGATGTGCGCGTGGCAGAGATAGAGAAGATCGGTGAGCTTGTGGTCGCTTGAGTCCCGCTTGCCGGCGGCGGAGCTGACCACGATGCGCCTCGAGGGGTCGGCCTCGATGATGGCCTTAACCTTTTTGAACTGTTCGGCCCCCGCAACCGAGGAGCCGCCGAATTTTGCTACCTTTAACATTTAACCCTCCATGGCGGCGAAGAAGATGCTGCCGCCCTCCTTGCGTACAGAATCGGCCAGCGCGTGCATCGCGGGTACTGCGATGGGCTCGAGAATGCCGCGAACGCTGTCGCCGTCCGCCCACTTGTCGCTGAACACAAAGCGCCCTGCCTTGTCGGCGTCGACACGCACGTAGTAGGGATGGACACAGGCGGCGTTATCGGCCGTGACCTTGCAGACTTCGGGGCGGAACATCTCAAGGCTTCCGAGCCCGCACAGGTCGCGCACGACGGCAGAGGCGGTGGGGTAGCGGCCCGCGCCCTGACCCATCAGGACGATGGCGCCGGCGTCTTCGCCGTTATATTTTGCCATATTGAAGTTTTTTACCACCGAGCACTCGGGGGCGTTGGCGGGGAAGAGCACCGGCTCGACATAGGCGTAAACCGTGTCGCCCGCAGGGCCGCCGGAGGTGATGAGGCGGCAGGTGAGGCCACGGGACTGGAAGTCTGAAACATCGGCCGCGGTGATGCTCTCGATGCCCTCACGGCTAAAGCCGTCGACCGGAAGTTTGTTGTATGCCACCGCACAGGCCAGCATGATCTTCCGCAGCGCGTCAAGGCCGGACACGTCCGCCGTGGGGTCGGCCTCGGCATAGCCCAGGTCCTGGGCCTGATGGAGCACGTCGCCGTAATCCTTGCCCTCGCTCTGCATGGCGTCGAGCATAAAGTTGGTGGTGCCGTTCAGAATGCCGCCGAGGGAGAGGATCTCGTCGCTCTGCGCTGCGATGGCCAGGTTGTGCAGGAAGGGCACGCCGCCGCCGCAGGCAGCGGAGAAGAGGAAGGACACGCCCTTATCCCGCGCGAGCTGTGCAAGCTCGATGCCGTGGGCGGCGACGAGGGCCTTGTTGGAGGTGACCACATGCTTGCCGGCATTCAGCGCCATGGCAACGTAGGAATTGGCGGGCTCGATGCCGCCCATGACCTCGGCCACCGCGCCGACTGACGGATCATTCACGATCGCTTCCATGGAGGAAACCTTGAAGGGCTTGTCCTCCTTGCCCGGACGCACCAGCACGGGGCCCGGCTCCAGACCCGCGCATTTTTCCAGCATCTCATACACGCCGACACCGACGGTGCCGAAACCCAATATTGCAACTTTCATCTGTACTTCTTCCTCTCTCTGGAACTTTGAATGTCCGTAAAATAGAGACATTTGTCTTTAGAACGGCGACAGTTTAACACAAGTCAGGTCGGATTACAAGTCCTTTCTGAAAAAAACCTTGTACAAATTGCGGCAAAAATTGAAGGATCGCTTGTGAAGTTTAAACAGAGGAAGGAGCCGAAGCTCCTTCCTCTCGTTCGTATAACTGCGCACAGGCAAATGATTTTGCATTTATTCCGGTCCGTCCACCAGCACCCAGCTTGAATTGTCCGGGATGTAGTTGACGACCACGGGAACCAGGCGGTCGTAGACGCTGCCGGTGTGCACAGAGCTCTCCATATCCTCCACATTGTAGGGATAGGTGAACTTGTCCGTCTCGAGGTACACCCGGTCGTAAAGCTGCATAAACAGCACCGCGTTCTGCCCGGTGGTATAGTCGTCGCGCACCAGGGCCTCGCGGGTCTTGCAGTAGATACTGAGGACCTTCTCCCGGTCGCGCAGCTTGTCGGCCACACCCGCTGCCAGTCCGCACACGGCGGCCACGCTGCTGCGCTCGGTGGAGATCTCTCGTGTGTAGAGAAGCGGGATTGGCTCTGCCAGCGACGGGTGGCAGACGTCCGCCAGCACCACCTCGTCAAAGCCCAGATCATAAAGCTCCTGCACCATCTCGGCAATCCATGTGCGCAGATCCAGATTGTAAGGATCGAGCCACGTGCCCAGACCGTCCGCGTAGTTGAGCCCCGTCTCCGTGTGGATGCAGTAGGCGGTGGTGCGGGTGGGAAGCAGTTCGTCGATGCAGCAGCTGATCTGCGCCACCAGATAGATATTCTGCCCCTTTAAGGTCTCGATGATCTCCGGCATGGCGGCGGTGAGGTCATTGACCTGCGTGAGCGAATAGGCCATGGCCATCTGGGTATGGGATTCCCACAGACATACGCCGCTGCGGGGCTTCATCTCCAGCACCAGCGCGTTGCCCGCCACCAGACGGGAGGCATACTCGATGATCTTGTTGGGGTTGACATTCACCGAGGGAATAAAGATGCCGCGCACAGGCGGGGCATTCTTGCCCGCATTCGATTTGACGTAGTAAAAATCCGGCCCGTCCAGATTCAGCGGCACGCTCACCGGCTCAAACTGGCGGATGGTGTGGCCCTCGCTGTCAACAGCGACAGCGCTCCCGTCCGAAAGGATGGGCAGCTCGATCTTGACGCCGTCCTTGGAGATGACCGCGTATTTCTGCATGCCGTAAAACAGCACCAGCGTCAGCGAAAACAGCGCCAGCAGCGCGATGAAGGGGATGAAGGCGTAGTTGCGCCGCTTGCGTTTTCCCCTGTAAAACTCCTGTACCCGTGCCAAGGATCAGCCCTCGATCTGGGAGATGCGGCGGATGTGCCGCTCGTCGTTGGAAAAAGGAGTGTCGAGGAAGGTGTCCGCGATCTTGAGGGCGAGGCCCTCCCCCACCACGCGCGCACCCATGCAGAGGACGTTGGCGTCGTTGTGCAGACGGGTAGCTTCGGCACTGAAGCAGTCGCCACAGAGGGCGGCGCGGATGCCGGGGACTTTGTTTGCTGTCATGGAAACCCCGATGCCGGTGCCGCAGATCAGAATGCCGCGCTCGCACACGCCGTCCGCCACCGCATGGGCGACGGACTTGGCATAAACGGGGTAATCGCAGGAGGCCTCCGAATAGGTGCCGTAATCCTTGTATTCCAGGCCGCGCTTGTCCAGATGCGCCATCAGCGCCTTCTTGAGCGCATACCCGCCGTGGTCACTGCCGATTGCAATCATCGTTTTATCTCCTTGTATCTGATGTGTTAAATTAATTTATATTACCACAGAATACGGAAACTATCAAGCTTTGCGCTTTTTTCTCACGGCAGCTCCAATGTCAGGGTGCTGCCCTTGCCGGTGTTTTTCACGCGGACCTTCTGGGCGATGCTTTCGTCGAGCTTGTCCACGTGTGAGATGATGCCCACAAGGCGATTGCCCTCGGTGAGCTGATTCAGCACATCCAGCGCCCGGTCCAGCACGTCGTCGCTCAACGTTCCGAAGCCCTCGTCGATAAACAGGGCGTCCATCTGCTTGCCGCCCGCGTGGTTCTGGACAACATCCGAAAGCCCCAGTGCGAGAGCAAGGGAGGTGAAAAATCCCTCCCCGCCGGACAGCGACTCCGAGGGTCGGAGCTGGCCTGTGCTGTTGTCCAGGACTTCGATCTCAAGGCCCGCCTTGGCGTTTCGCCGGTCGGCGCCGGCTTTGTGCATGAGGGTATAGCGCCCGCCGCTCATGAGCTCCATGCGGCGGTTTGCAGCCTCAAGGATCTCCCGGAACACCGCGCCCATCACGTAGCGGTCAAAGCTGAGCTTGCCGCCCTCGCCGCTGCTGCCGACGGCAAGGGACGCGAGGCGGTCAAGCCTTGTCCATGCGCCCTCGCTTGCCTGCAGATCGCCGCGGAGCGCCGCCGCCCTGGTGAGTACATCCATGTGATTTTTGGAAAGGGCACTCCGTTTTGCGACGGCGGCGTTGGCCGTGTCGTATTCTGCCCCGAGTCCCGCAAGGTCCTTGTCCAGCGCGGAAAGCTCTGTGAATGCTTTGCCGGCGGTTTGCTCTGCAAGACGTGCGGCCTGCTCACGCGTGTGGCGAAGGGTCTCTTCATAAGCGGTAAAGGCGCGCTGCTCCGTTTTGAGCCAGGTTTCCGCGTCGCCGCTTCCGACAGGGGCAAGTGCTGCCTGCACCGCGCCGGGGTCTGCAAAGCCGGTCTCGGTGAGGATGTCAGCCAGCATATGGCGGGCATTCTCCAGTTCGGTCGCCTGCTTTTCGGCGCTGCTCTCCTTCTCCTTCAGGCTGCCGTTGGCGATATCAAGCTGCTGCCTCGCACGAGCCAGTTCTTCGCGGTGGGCATTGATGAGTCCGGTAAGCCGCTGCCGCTTTTCTTCCAGCACCTGCTGTCCGGCCTTCGCGGCGGCCTTGTCCGGGAAAGGAAGCTGTTTTTTGAGTTCCGTGATCACAGCCTCCGCCGCGAGGGCGGCGCTGCGCATTTCCTGCACCTGTTTCTCCAGCGCCTCGATTCGGGCTCGGGCATCCTCCCGGGCCTGCTCCTTCTGCGGCAGCAGCTCCTTGAACTTTTTCCGCTCGGCCTGCCGCCGCTGTGCTGCCTGCAGGGCCTTTGCCGCCTCTTCCTTTCCCTGCACGGCTTTCTCCACAGCCGCGTCCAGGTATCCAGCTTCGCGCAGCGTCTCCCAGCCGTCACAGCCGGGCAGCAGCGGTAGGGCCCGTTCCGTGAGCGCTACGGCACGCGACTCGATGGCGGCGGCAAGGGTCGCTCTGCCGGTGGCCTGTTCGGAGCGCAGGCGCTCCGCCTTCTCGTGGGCCGCCTTCGCTTCGTCTACGCTCTCCTGATCCGGTGTATCCCCGGTCAGGACCGCAAGCTGTCCGACAGCCTCGCGCTTGAGCCCTGTGCGGCACACAGGACACAGGGCCTCGCCTTCATTCTCGAGGGCACGCCGCAGGTCTGCGGCCAGAAGTCCGGCCTGCCCGGCAATGAAGCGGCAGTAAAGATTTGAGTACCTTTCCTCGGCCTGCGCGGCCTTCCGTGTCAGCTCGTCCAGACGTTCCTGCCGCGCGGCGAGATCGCCCTCAAGCTTTGCGATGGCCTGTGCCTCGCTCCGGATGCCCTCGAGCGCCTCCGCTTTTTCCTGCGCGCGCTCGGCCTGATGCATTGCCTCCCGCGCCTCGCCGTCGGCGTTTTCGAGTGCCTCGGACTTCTCCCGCAGAGTCTCGATCTCTGCCGTGAGGGAAGCAAGGGCCTCCCGTTCTTTCGTCTGCGCCGAACGGGCGGCAACCTCGTCCCGGGCGGCAGCCCGCTGTTCCTGTGTCTTCTCTGCCAGTTCTTCATAGCGCGGCAGTTTCAGCACAATGTCCTGTATCTGCGCATCACAGTCTCTGAGCTCCGCGCTCGTCTCTGCGTCGGCCTCCACCGTCTGTGCCGCCCCCTGTTCCAATTCACGGTATGCGGCGAGATCTACGCGCAGTTTTTCGATCTCATGCTGTGTGGCGGCAAGCTCGGCTTCGGCCTTTGCTGTGTGGTCGATCACGGGCTTTGCGCGGTGCACCGCCGTCTCCGCGAGCGCCCAGGCCGCCTTGCGCTTTTCGATCTCCGCGCTTTTCGATTCCAGTTCCGAGAGTGCGGCGCGCCGGCGTTCCAATTCTGCCAGCTGCGCATTGTCGGCCTCCGCCGCGCCCTTTTTTGTGTTGAGCGCCGCGATCTTCGCGTTCAGTTTTACGCGCATCTGTTCAAGCTCTGCGAGGGCTTTGCTGTCCTCATCGCACAGACGGCGCAGGTTTTTAAGCAAGCCGGGGTGTCCCGGCTGAAAGCCCTCCTGCTGCGCAGAGGTGATTTCTTCGGGCGGCTGGAAGACGTTTTGCATGAGCGAGCGAAGCTGGTCGGTCTGCCCCGCGCGGCGGGCTTTCAGCTCGTCCCGCGCCGCCGCCAGCAGATTCTGATACCAGAGATAGGGGGCCGAATCGAAAAGTCTGCCCAGGATCTCGTTTTTCTTGTCGCTGTCGGCGTTGAGAAACTCCCGGAATTCTCCCTGGGCCAGCATGATGATCTTGCGGAACTGCTCGGCATTGAGCCCCAGCAGCGCTTCGATGCGCTGGGTGACCTTCTGTGCGCCCTCGGTGGGGGCGCGGTCCGGCTCAAGGAGCACGGCGTCGGGCTTTGCGTCGCCGAACTGATCGTCCGTGCCGCGCTTTTTGCTGAAATGGAGACGGCGCTCCACCTCGTAATCCTTCCCGCCCTGGGCAAAACGCAGCTTCACCACGGTGTCCGCGGACTTTGGCACATGGTCGCAGTGGAGCATATCGGTGCTGCGGTCACTGCCGCTGGCCGTTCCATAGAGGGCGAACATGACGGCATCGAAGATGGTGGTCTTTCCCGCGCCGGTGTCCCCGGTCACGAGATAAAGTCCATGGGTCAGTTTATCGAAGGGCAGCGCTGTCAGGCCCGCATAGGAGCCGAAGGCGGTCATTTCCAGATAGAGCGGTCTCATTTCTCTGCCTCCTGTCTCGTCAGATACGCAAGAAGCTTTTCCACATCCCGTGCGCCCGGCACAGTGTGGGGATCCGCATGGCGCAGAAGCTCACCGGCGTGGGTAAGGAGCGCCGCGTCCTCATCCGCGGGCGGCTCGCCGCCGCTGCGCTCGCTGAAGAAGTCGGCAAACAGGGTTTCGATGCTCTTTTGTTCCATGTCGCCCCGCGACAGTGCACCGGCATTACCGGAAAACTGTGTAAACTCCGAGCACAGCTCCATCAAGACGCTGTCCCGGCCCGCATACAGTTCGCGGAAGAAGGCGGAGATTTCGGGGCTGACGCGTCGGTCGGTAAGCACCATGCGCAGATATTCGCCCCGTCGGGGATCAGCAATCTCCGCGTCCCTTATTTCCTCATAGCCGCCGCGGATCTCCCGCATGGGGTGCAGGGGCGGGATAACCAGCGTCTCGATCCTGACCGTTTCGCCCTTGGCCCCCAGCTCCACCAGCACCGGGCCCTTGGCGCTCTGGCGCGTCTCGTTGAAGTGGTAGCACAGCGGTGAGCCCGCATAGCGCACGGTCTCGCGCCCCACCGGATAAGCCGCGTGGATGTGGCCGAGGGCGACATAGTCAATGCCGTCGAACACAGTATAGTCGATCTGCCCGACGCCGCCGACCATGGTCTCCGATCCGCCGCGCTCTCCTTCCGCGCCGCCGGCCGTCACGTTCTGGTGAGCGACGAGCACGTTGCGCTGGGCAAAGTCGATGGGCTGGGCTGCCAGCAGCGCACGCACGGCGGCATCGCCCGTGCGAAGGGAATCGTCGCCGAGAGCTTTGGCGATCAGCGCCGGGAACACATAGGGCATGAGCCAGAAGGTCACCGGGCCGTGTTCATCCTCGAGGGTGACATGGGAGAGCATCGGATTCTCATACAGGCTCCCGGAGATATGCAGCCCCTCGCGGGCAAGCAGGGGGCTTGCAAACGACAAGCGCTGCACCGAGTCGTGATTGCCAGCGCACATCATCACGGGGATATGCAGTTCCGACAGCCGCGTGAGCATGCGGCTTAGAAGCTGCACCGCATCGCCCGAAGGCGCGCCGCGGTCGTACACGTCCCCGGCGATGACCACCGCGTCGGGCTTTATGTTTTCAGTCAGTTCCAGGAAGCGGTCGGCCCAGGTCCCCTGGTCGCCGCTTTCCAGGAGGGAGGTAGCGTAGATGGATTTGCCGAAATGCAAATCGGCAAGGTGAAGAAAGCGCATAATTGTGCCCCCTCGAAGGTTTTTCCACATTATATCAAACTGACAGAGGAATGAAAAGTTTTTTCACAACTGCGTGCATCCTCTGCGTTGTCAATAGTCAAATACTACAAGAATTTGATGTGCATTTTGTACAGGATGGAATGCAAATATTCTTGTCCGCTTGGTAAAAATATGCTATAATTATTGCATGTTTCGGGGCAGTCCCGAATAAAAATCAGATCTCAGCGGTCTGCGGTTTCTGCCGCACCTGCACGGGATAGAAAAGGATGAAGGAGGATCATCATGAAAAAAACCATCGCTTTGATACTGACTCTGGTCATGGTCTTCGCCCTGTTCTCTGTCAGCGCGCATGCTGACGGTATGGACGATCTGATCGCCGCCGCCAAGGCCGAGGGCGAACTCGTTGTCTACGGTTCCTGCGAAGAGGAATACCTCGCCGCCGCGTGCGAGAACTTCCAGAAGCTCTACGGCATCAAGACCACCTATCAGCGTCTGTCCACCGGCGAAGTGCCTGCCAAGATTGAGGAAGAGAACGGCAAGCCCTCTGCCGACGTCTGGTTCGGCGGCACGAACAACCCCTACGACGGTCTTGCCGCCAAGGGCTTCCTGGACAATTCCTATGTTCCCATGAATGCCTCTCACCTGACCAAGGACATCTACAAGGATCCCAACGGCTACTGGTATGGCATCTACACCGGCCTGCTGGGCTTCATGGTCAACAAGGACGAGCTTTCCCGCATGGGTCTCGAGGCTCCCCAGAGCTGGGATGATCTGCTCAAGCCCGAGTACAAGGGCCTGATCTGGCTGTCCAACTACATGACCGCCGGCACCCCGAAGCTCGTCGCCAACCTCATGATCCAGCTCAAGGGCCATGACGAAGGCATCCAGTACCTCGTAGACCTTGACAAGAACATCCAGGTTTACACCAAGTCCGGCTCCGGCCCGTCCAAGAACGTCGGCACCGGTGAGTGCGTCATCGGCATCGGCTTCCTGCACGACGGCATCACCCAGATCATTGACAACGGCTATGACAACGTCGGCCTTGTGGTCCCCTCTGACGGCACTGCCTGCGAGGTCGGCCCCGTCGCCACCTTCAAGGGCGCGGCTCATCCCAATGCCGCACACCTGTTCATGGAGTATGCGCTGAGCCCCGACTGCGTTGAGCTTGCCGCTCAGCACGGCTCCTATCAGTTCCTGGTCATCGACAACGCCAAGCAGCCTGAAGCTGCCGCTGAGTTCGGCCTCGATCCCAGCCTCGTTTGGGACGGCTATGACTTCGCCAAGGCCGCAACCGACACCGAGCAGAACGTCAACGACGTGATGACCGCCATCGCTGCCGCCGGCGGCGACACCGGCGAGGGCCGTTTCAAGACCTCGTGATCTGACGGTTAATTGCTAAGTAAAACATGATCCCGCAAGGGATGGCGGATTTCCGCCATCCCTTTTTTAAAATGAGGCACTTTCCTCAGTGCTCCGTTTTGAAGATACGCTTGCTTTAATTCTGGAGTTTTTTATATGGAACTGTCACGACGAGATCTCCAATTGGATAATATCAAAGGCTTGATGATATTATCCGTCGTATTCACACACGCTATCTCGAATCTTTATAAGGGGTGGTCAGGCAGTATAGTCCCGAAATATCTGTATTATTTCATATTCTGTTTTCACATGCCTGTGCTCATATTTATCTCAGGCTATCTGTCCAGAAGGAAGACAGATTATGAAACATATATTGTTAAAGCAATCAAAAGCTGTCTTGTCCCTTTTTTGGTTTTTAATATTCTGTATGGTCTTCACTCTGTGAATGATGTATGGAATGTTTTAACTCCCAAATGGACGCTTTGGTATTTGCTCAGTCTGTTCTGGTGGAAAGTACTGATTGAGATCGTAAGGAAAGTAAAATGGCCTTTAGCGGTTGCGCTGCTGTTTTCAATTTACGCCGGATTACTTCCCGTCGGCTCTTTCCTGTCCCTTTCAAGGACCCTTGGCCTTTTCCCTTACTTCGTAAGCGGCTACTTTTGTACGAGTGAAGGTATACGCAAAATGCGGGAGGCAAATAAAGCGCTTTCTCTGGCGGCGCTTCTGGCCACTATGGTATTGGCCGGCGCTCTTGTGAAAAACGGCATTAACAGCACCGTATTCTTTTTCCGTGACTCCTATGAAGAAATGGGCCAATCTTATCTGCAGGGAATGATACTTCGCGCGGTTCTGCTGATTACCGGCCATCTGTGCATCTTTAGCTTCTTTTCGCTTGCTACATCGCGGAAAACAATACTCTCCAACTTCGGAATGTATAGTCTTACAGTTTATTTGGGACACTCAGCGATAATAAGAATATTGAATCTTCTGAAGATAATCAATATTTCAAATCCCTATGTTTTCATTGCCTTTGCAGCTTTCTTCTCCCTGGCTGTGGCCTTTGCGCTCGGAAACCAAATGGTTTTCAAGCTTTATCAGATAGTGATTGATAAAATCAATCATTTCGTCGTAAAGGCATAAAGCGAGTAAGCTTTTTGGCTCTGTAAGTGTAAGACTCTTATAGAACCCCGGCCTGCTGACAGCACAAATTCAGCTTACTTTTCTGCCTGATTTTAACTGCCTGACCACAGCGGAGAAACCCTTGCGGAATAATGTCGAGCACTTAACAGGCTCTTGTGAAAGGAGTGTTTTTATGGCAAGAGGACAGGGCGCGGCGCTGGACCGGAAAAAGCTGATGGCAGACCCCATCATGGTCACCACCATCGTCGTGCTGATTACCTTTTTGACCCTGTTTATTCTCTACCCGCTGGCAATCCTGCTGGTGGACAGCTTCGTGGGCGACGGCAGCTTCGGCTTTTCCATCTTCAAGCGCATCTTCGCCATGCCGAGCTTTACCCGTGCCATCACCAACACCCTGAAGGTGGGCTTTCTGGTCGGCATCCTGTCGGCGCTGATCGGTCTGCTCTTTGCGTATGTGGAGGTCTACGTGCGCATGAACAGGTTTGTGGGCGGGCTTTTCAAGGTTGTGTCCATGCTGCCGGTGGTGTCGCCGCCGTTTGTGCTGAGCCTTTCGATGATCATGCTCTTCGGCAAGGCCGGCATCATCACGCGCTTTCTGCTGCATATCTACGACAACAATGTATACGGCTTCTGGGGCATCGTCGTCGTGCAGACGCTGACCTTCTTCCCGGTCTGCTACATGATGCTCAAGGGCCTGCTCAAGAACATCGACCCCTCCCTTGAAGAGGCTGCCCGCGACATGGGCGCCGGGCGCTGGAAGGTCTTCGCGGACGTGACGCTGCCGCTGATGCTGCCCGGCCTCGGCAACGCCTTCCTCGTGACTTTCATCGAGTCCATCGCCGACTTTGCAAACCCCATGCTCATCGGCGGCTCCTATGATACCCTCGCCACCACGATCTATCTGCAGATCACCGGCGCCTATGACAAGGCCGGCGCAGCGGCGATGGCTGTTGTCCTGCTTTGCATCACGCTTGCGATGTTCGCGGTGCAGAAGTACTACCTCGAGGCCAAGACCGCCGCAACGCTGACCGGCAAGGCCTCACGCGGCCGTATGCTCATTGAGGACAAGAGCGTCAAGGTGCCGCTCACCATCTTCTGCGGCCTGGCTGCCGCCTTTGTCATCATGATGTACATCTGCGTCCCCATCGGCGCCCTGTTCCCCACCTGGGGCTACAAGTTCTTCCCGCTCACGGGCAAGTGGTTCACCCAGGTCTTCACCCGCTACAAGGGCCTCAAGGCGTTTAAGGACTCCTTCGTGCTCAGCTTCATCTCCGCCCCCATCACTGCTCTGTTGAGCATGATCATCTCCTACCTCGTCGTCAAGCGCAAGTTCAAGGCCAAGGGCTTTATCGAGGCCGTATCCATGCTCGCCATGGCGGTGCCCGGCACCGTTCTCGGCGTCGGCTATATCAGGGGCTTCTCCGGCGGCATCTTCCACACCGGCTTTCTGCAGGGCATCTACGGCACGGGTCTGATCCTGATCATCGTGTTCGTGGTGCGCTCCCTGCCCACCGGTACGCGCAGCGGCATCTCCGCCCTGCGGCAGATCGACAAGTCGATCGAGGAATCGGCCTACGACATGGGCGCGGACAGCTTCAAGGTCTTTATGACCGTGACATTGCCGCTCATCAAGGACTCCTTCCTCTCCGGTCTTGTCACCGCCTTCGTGCGCAGCATCACCGCCATTTCCGCCATCATCCTGCTCGTCACGCCCAGCTATCTGCTCATCACCGTGCAGATCAACGAGTTTGCCGAGAAGGGCTCCTACAGTCTGGCCTGCGCGTTTGCCACCATTCTGATCATCATCACCTACAGCGCGGTGCTGCTGATGAACCTGTTCATCAAGCACTTCGGCACCAGCAAAACCATGAAGGAGGATTGAGTCCATGGCTAAAGTGAAAAAAGGCGTTCGCCTCGAGCAT
>Ga0247608_10000866_pt1 | contig 45439 bp, 97 predicted proteins | sample 176DNAGHGlowgp2_FD_193490 | JGI IMG/M metagenome (GOLD analysis project Ga0247608, IMG submission 193490) | Sheep rumen microbial communities from Palmerston North, Manawatu-Wanganui, New Zealand - 1766 DNA GHGlow gp2 | ecosystem: Host-associated > Mammals > Digestive system > Stomach > Rumen ...
AGCCCCAAAATGTGCATCTTTCAGAATTGTAGTATTGCTCAAAATCTTTATCGTTGTTACACCATTTCTTTATTGCTATGTAACAGGCTTCCTTAAAATCTTTTGCTTTTTCTTTTCCTATAAATTCGTGCTTATGTTCTTGTCCTGTTGCCCTATATCCTTCAAGCCATACTTCAAATTCTTTTTCATCACTCATTGTTCGCTCTCCTTTATTATCAATAACAGAATAGCCTAATCTTATCGTTGCCGAATAAATAGAATAATCATTTTTACATTTTTCGCCCAACGGCTTTATTCCATTTATGATAGCCAAGGCTTCATTCTGCACATCAACCAACGACAAATTATTTTCTTCTGCATACTTGCACAAATTATCTAAATAATCTAATGTTAGTTTTTTAATGCTCATTCTTTACTCTCCTTTACTATCACTTGTTCTAACAAATACAAAATACAACTCGGTGTCTCTCGATACCCCTGTTCCCAACTCTGCACTTGCCTTAATGTAAAATGATACTTCTCGGCAAATTGCTTTTGGGTTAGTCCTGTTTGCTCTCGCAATTCTTTAATTGTCATAAGCAACTCCTTTATTCAATTTTGTATATTGTATCACATTGTGATAGTAAAGTCAAGTTTAATGACGATTTGTCGCAATTCCTTATAATTCACGTTTGACATATAATACTATACAAACTATGTTTGCTATAAAAAGTAAAATAAATGTTAATAGAACTATTGCTAACACTATTTTCATAATTTACTCCTTATGAATCTGCCGTAAGTCTGAAACAAGGTACTACACCTTTTGTAGCACTTGCCCCATCATATTTCGCACAATCTTGATGATACGAGCCATCTGCACTTATTCCGTCTGCGTAATATGTATCCCCATAAGAACAATCACTTAACCACCAGCCATAAGCCCATGCACTACCTTGATAAATTTTTATTCTACTTGCTTGTGTTGTAAATATAGGAAATTGCCCTGTTCTCGAAACAGGTGGCGTTCCTGTGGGCGCTGTTCCATTTGTTTCTGTTCTGTCTGGAATCCATACATAATCTGTATATGTAAAATAAGTGTTACTATTAGTAATAGCACTTCTTGACACTTGTTTTATGTACTGCTTATCATTTACACCAATGGCATTATAAAATGCTTGCGCTGACGCTCTTAAATAAGAAGAATCGTAAGAATTTTGTCTGCCACTTGAAAATTTTGTAGTTGAATAAATATCTTTACTCACAAAGTCTATTGCGTGGTTATTAGTGTCAATTCTTGCAACTTGCATTATCCAATTTGCACCACTAATATCAATTTTTACTTCGTCACCAATGTTCATTAACCCCTCTTGATGTGCATTTAGTAAACTTTGCACACCGACTAAAGAAGCCATATCAACAACTAATGAACGGATAGTTTGTCCATAATCTACGGTTACATATTCTCCACCTATTTCGGTTTCAACATTGTTGATTTCCTCAACCTTGCAAATCTTGTAATAATCATAAGGTGGTACAGTAAAAATCAAAGGTGTACCAACTGTTACAACTTGCTTATCTTCTGTCTGTAATGCATTGTAAACTGAACGGACACGAATAGTATCACCAACACTAAAGGTTGATGTATCACATATTATTCTGCCCTGTCCGTAATAAAATCCGTCTGCATATCCCATTGTCCTATCTCCTTTACGATATTACTTCGGTTATCTGACTTCCACTAAATGTTATAGTCTTTGTTGTTGTAACTCCATTTATAGTTACGGCATCTGTTATTGTTCCATTTGCATTAAAAGTTATTGCTTCACTATAATCGTCTGCTACTACACTTATACTTCCGTCTGCATTGAATGTTGTTGTCTTGCCGACCATATCAAGCGATTGTAAGCGTGTAACTCCTTGTGGTGTCTGCATTTGAAATACAAGTCCACCCTCTCCGTCACTTAAGGCAGTCGGTACTTGCCCTGCACTTGCACCACTCGGCACACTTATCATATCTTGCGAATAGTCTCCACTCGCAGGTAAAACTACTCCTGTTCTGCCGTTGAATGAATCAACTTTGCTTCCAACAATGCTCTGTGCCTGTTGTTCCCAATACTTTGAGTTGTTTTCGTAATAAGGACTTCCACTTGTTACAGGAACTCCGTTTTGTGTTCCGTTCGCCCAACCTTCCGATACAAGTGCCTTTGCTATGGCATCAGCTTCTGCTGCTTCTGCACCACTTTTAGCACTCAAACAATCTGCCAAGTAGTTAGGTTGAAGTTTTGCACCTGTAATACTTCCGTCTATGATATTAGCCGTTACGCTTCCGTCATTTCCAATAGTCCACGATATGCAACTTGAATCTGTGAACTCGTATTGAGTGATTAACGCACTCATATCTATATACTTGTATGTTCCGTCCTCTAACTCGATTACCAAGTTTTGATAGTGTGGACTTGAAGGGTTATCATCATAGTCGAAGTTAATCGCTATCTTTTCAAGCAAGGTATCAATCGTCTTGGTTGTGTTATTGAACAAAGTAAATGTAATAACACCTGTGGTAGAATCAAAAGACACATCTTTGAAAGCCTGTAATAAGTCGCTCTGTTCTGCTTTTGTGGTGTCCAAAGTGATAACTCTATCGTCTACTGTATCTACTGACACTTCATTTCTGTTTAACTCGGTGTCAATAATAGGACTTGCTATTGACGGATAGTTTTCCCAAAAGGTGTTTTTACTTGAATCGTGGGCTTTAGTCCAACTCTGTCCCATTGTCTAATTCTCCCTTCTCCGTAATTGTCTCGGTTGCCATTTCTTCAAAAGCCTTTAATTCGCATTTAATCATAAGGTTTTCAAGCACTACCCTTTTACATTCATAAGGCACTTGCGAAGCGTTTATTACGGCAACTAAATTATCTTCTAACTCTCTAATCTGCTTGTTCATCAACAACTTCCTTTATGATAGTCGCACTTGTTTTCTGTTCATTCTCGTATGCAATCTCATAATCTCCTAAATTGCTAACAAGTTCTGCCATAAGTTCTTTAGTGTTTGCGTAAATGTGACCAACTACTAATTTCATTTTTAATCTCCTTTACTGTCCTAAAAATGTATATCCTTGTCCGTCAATCGTGACGGATTTTGCCGAATATCTTACACCACCAACATACAATGTACCTGCTGACAAAGATTGAACAGATAAGTTCCAAGAAGATAAAGATGTGGTGTTCAACTTGTCAACTGTAATAGAGCCACTTGCAATTCTGTTTGCCGAGATTGTTCCACTTGTTATCTGTGAAGCACTTATATTCTGTGCAGACAAGTTTTGTGTGGTAATTGCTATTGCCGAAAGATTATCAATTTTAGCGTCTACGGCATTTAACTGATATGTCTTAATATAATCTGCTTCGATAGTTCCTACTCTTATTTTAGTAGCCGTAATCTCGTCTGCGTTATCCTTTACACCTGCTCTGTTTGTACTAACTCCTGTGGCTTCGCTCTCGGTGTATTTCTCTCTATATTGTATTCCTTCGCTCTCTATCGTGTCAAATAGTGCTTGAATACCCTTTAGTGTTCTCTGCAACACATAACTTCTTACTATGTTCTTCTTTGTTCTTGTAAGAAGTACGTCTCCACACTCTACCCAAGGGAATCCTACGCACTCTAAATTCAAGGGAGTGTACCATACAACTTTAATTTCGTTAAGGATATTTTGACAAGCCGTTGCCTTATCGCTAAACGAAGAAGCCAACATATTATCGGCAATAGTAAACATATTGTCTGCCGTTCCCTTGCTTGTTGCGTTTCCTTCGTTATCCCTTATGGTTACACCTGTGACCTTTTCAACTGTATAAGGCTCGTAACTTATCTTTGAGTATGCCGACAAATCATATCTTGAATCTGCGTTCTCTCCACTCGGATAAGTGGTAGGCGAAGGGAATGTCTCGTAACTCGGATATAGACCCTTCATAATCTCACGAAGTTGTCTGTAATGGAATTTCTTGTCTCTGCCGTACTGTCCGTATCTTGCGTTACATTGGCAGATGTCTTCCATTATCGTCCCTGCGTTTAACACTTTCGGAAGTTTAGCACTATCTATCTTCGTAAGTGTTTGAGAATCGTTAATCAAATCGCCTGTGGCTTCTTCGCTATGCACATCTACCACTTGTTCTATGTCAAGTAGTGTGAAGAAACTGTTTCTAAAGTTCTTCATTGTGATAGGAAACGTCAATCCGTTATACCACGAAGTTACATCTTGCTTACGGATTTTATACAAGGGGTCATAGCAAGTCAGTTCCGTTGTAACATCTTCGCCATTTCGGTTTGTCTGCTCTACTACATAACCACTAAACAAGGGTATTGTTTCGGTATTGTCTGCCGTAATGGTTACTTCGATATACTCGTCTCTTATATCTTGAATGACACCTGCAACACTTACCTTGAACTGTGAAGCGTTACAACCCTTGAATTGCAACTGTTCTTCCGTCTCAATACTCTCTTGCAGATTCAAACTCTCATACACAATATTAGCGTTAGTAAGAGTTAAGTTTATGTTTGGTATCGAGATATTCAACACCTTATGGTGTGATTCTAAATATGCTTGTTTTGTACTATCTAATACTTCAATCATACTAATATCCTATCCACGCTATTCTTATCGGTTTATAGATTGCCCCTAAAGGACTATTCTGTTCCACTTTAGCGTTAATATTTACCAAGTAGCATTTCTGCGTTACATAGTCCCCTATCTCGTCTATATAGGCAGTAATCAAAGCCGATTGCTCTACACTTGATACGAACTGCGCTCTTATATTCGACATCAATTCGTCAAAGTCCTTTTTGTAAAGGTAGGGTGTCTCAAACTCGACTTTGATTTTCCTATTTGGCAGAGCGTTTCTATGAAGGTAAGCGTCTGCGTCTCTATAAGAATCGAAGTCAACTGTCTCATAGGTACTCTGCCAAGAATCATATTTTATAAACTTCGCAGGAATAACATACGTTCCTACTTCAATTAAAAAGTTACTGTAAGCCATATTTTACTCCTTAAAAAGCATAGCCTGTACGTCTCTCGTACTCTCTATTTTTCTTCTGCCATATCTTATACATTTGGTCTCCGTCTCCTTCAACTACGAATGTTACGCTTCCGTTATTCTCGGAGAGTGCTTTTGACATAGCGTTGTAAGTTGCCGTTGCAATAGCCTCTGTAATTTGGCTATTATTGGCTACTGCCGTTTGATTTCCGATAGAGCCTACCATTTCTGCCCCTCGTTCATTTGCTATGAATAAGTCTCCCTGCATAGGGAATCCACCCGAAGCGTAGCCACTTAATGTTGCTCTTGAGGGATTGTAACCTTTACCTAACGAGGCTCTTGCAGGATTGTAATTCTTGCTTGAAGGATTGTCGGAGAAGAAGTCTACAATCACACCGATTATAGGTATATCTCTTACCAAGTCTAAAATCTTCTGCTTGATTGCGTCTAAATCTCCACCAATAACTTCTTTGGCTGTGTTAAAGATTTGCTTCAAGTTCTCTGTCAATTTGTTCCAAGCAGTTTTTATATCGCCTGTTCTTAAAAACTCTCCGATTGCTTTGCCTATTGCCAAGCCTAAATCCCAACAAACTGTCTGCCAATCTACGAGTAATTGAATTATTGTGGTTATAAAGTCCGTAAGTTTTCCTTTAAGTTCTTCAAGTTTATCACTAACCTTTTGTATGTTTTCGGTGTTACTCTTTAACAGGTTATTAAACTGAATGAAATGTAATATGACATTCGCAAGGGGGAAGACCATACCTAAAATCGTAAGGGGTAAATTACGGAACGAAACACCTGCTATTCTTCCAAGAACCTCTCCAAAATCTTTAACCTTTTCAGTATCAAGTTTGTCAAGAAGTTTACTGATTGCGTCTGCAAGTTCGCCTATCTTATCCGAAAATCTACCAATTTTTTCGATTTTGTCTTCATCGGTAAACGTACCAACAAATCCGTCTAAAAATCCTTTAACAAATCCTTCTGCAAGAGGCTCGGCTAATTTATCCCATATCTTCTTTATGAGTTCCCAAACCTTTTCTACATTAGGAGATATTCTTTCCCAAACTTTTTCAAACCATTCGGTTAGTTCTTTGCCTTTGTCTTTTATAGGGGAAACTATCGCAAGTATATCCTGTCCTAACTTCTTTAATTTCTCGAAAGCCTCTTTGATTTTCTCAACCTTTTCGAGAATCTTGCCACTTATATTCGCTTCTTCAAACATCTTTGAAGGGTCGAGAAGGTCATTACTTCCACTACCGCCCGAAGGTGCAGTTAAGTTATTGAGTTCATCAAATCCTGCTAACTGATGATGTAATGCTTTTGCTCTGCCGTTTGCTTTATCAAGCGAATCAGCGTAATCAACCCAAAAGTATTTAGCCTTTGTAAATGTTCCTCCGAAGAACGCACTTCCTATCTGTGCGAGTACGTTTATAAAGTCAATTACTTTGTTGATAGCCTGTTCAACAAGAGGAATTAACGCACGAAGGACAGGTATTACTGCTGTCGCTACTGCGTTCTTGAAATATAAAAACTCACTTGCGTATCTACTCATTACGTGATTTGCACTATGGGTATCAAGTTCATTCATAGCCTTGGAATACAAAGCAAGGTTCTGCACTCCCTCCTGTACTCCCTGTGATATTCCCTTCAATATTCCACGAATAAATCTATAAAACGCAATCCTTGCAAGTGCTTTCACAAATGAAGTTACAAATTTAATTGCCTTTTTAATCGGGGAGACAAGAAAATCGAAAGCCTTTTTTATTAACTTTAATGCACCCGCAACAATCGTAACTACGATTCCTACATAGCCCAATACTTTTGCGAATTTGGTAAGAGTTCCTACGGCTATGCCACAAGCGTCAGCAAGTTTAGTCATACCCTCGGTATCTTCCGATGAAGCCAACAAGGAAACGGGATTCTTTTTGAACATATTGGATATTGTTTGGAATTTAGTCCAAAAGCCACTTGCATTTTCAGCAGACTTTGCCGAATTTTCAAAAACAACGCCACTCTTTGTTACTTCATCGTTTAATTCTCTAAAAGAACCATAACATTCTTGCGTTGCTTGTCCTATTCTGTCTGTGCTTTCGATAAAAAGATTTGCTCTCTGCGAAAAATCTCCACCAAAAACGTGTGCGAATCCGTCTGCCGAGGGAGAATTAAAGATTTTTTGTATTGCACTTCCCATAGAAGAAACTACGGAAGGCGAATAAAAGGAAGATTCTGCTTTAGATTTAGAAGAAGAAGGGGTAGCCCCCTTGCTCTTGCTTGAAGCCGTGTTGAATTTACGCATAGCGTCAGCGACTTTGCTTATATTACTTGCGTTAATAGAGGCAACCCTCTCTACGGCATTTGCTAAATTGGTAACATTATTAACAGTTGTTTTAGTAATTCCCGAGCAAGAGTATTTGAAATTAGCCATAGCGTCTGCTACTTTGTTAATATTAGAAGCACTCATACCCTTCGTAGCGTCACGGAGGGCAGTAAGTGCTTCGGCTAATTTCTGTATGTCTCTTACGGCTTTACTTGTATTTGCTGTTATTTCGAGTGTCAAGTTGTCAATCGTTGCCATTTTTTATACTCCATTTTTGCTTTATGGTATTGAAATACTCAATTACCTTTTGCCTATTGGCTTCTATCTCTGCTTGTTTTTCTCTCGCAGTTTTAGGGAAAATGTCATAGGGCTTTTCGGGGTACTTATTCTTCTTATCCAAGCAACACGCTATTGCGTTTGTGAAATACATACCCTGCACCCACATCTTTTCATTTTCCAATTTACGTTTATAGTTATGGGCTTCTCGATAGTATCTTACAAGGTATGGGTCTTCATACCAAAACTCTTGATATGACATACCGATTGCCATAAAAAACGGACACTCACTCTCAAATATTTCTGTATATGATAACTTCGCTGTCGGTGTTACATCTCCACCGACCACTTCGAGTTTTTTCTTTCTTCTCCGTCCTCAACAATAGTGAGTGCTTCAAAAGGCTGTGCGTAAAGTTCAGCAAGTCTTTCGAGTAAACCTTCGGGGATTCCCCCAAGTTCTTCAAATAAAATCTTATCTGTCTTATCCCTTGCTACGTTCTTGTGGTGCATACGGAACGCATAGAAGAACAGTTCGGGAAGTTTTGTCATAGGGAAGTTAGACACATCTTCAATCTTGAAGCCTCTTGCCTCTGCAAACTTAATTGATTCCCTGTTAAATTCGAGTGTAAATTCTTCGTCTTTACTTTTGATTACGATAGGTTTAATTTTTTCCATTTTTTCTTCTCCTTCTTCAAAGGGGGTACTTGCGTACCCCCAACATCACTTACTAAACACTTGCAGAAGCCCAACCAACAATCTTGTTGGGTACGATATATCCGTCTGCTTCAACTACTGAATCAACTTCCATTGCCTTTAAGCCTAATTCAACAGGCATACCTGCAAAGTAGAATGAATCAAAGTTGGGAACTGCAACCTCAAACCAAGTTGAAAGGTCACTTCCTTTAGCAGCGTTAGCAGCAGATACAAGGCTATTCCAAGCCGTCTTAAACGAAGCGGTCATATTTGCGCTAAATGCTAATGCACCACCTGCGTCACGAAGACCAGGGATTGAACGCTTCCATACAAGGTCACTAAAGTCTGTTACGTCCAACTGCGAAGGCTCTGCATTAAAATCGGGTGTACCCTTGATTGAAGGGATTGTTGTATAACCCGATGTAGGCATAGAACCTTTGGTTGTTTCAATAGCGTATCGTAACTCGATACCTGCACTTGAGAACTCTAACATTTTTAATCTCCTTATCTCCGATAAACTTGATAAACCTTATTTCCGTCAATAGTTTGATAATCTCCGATAACGGCTTCATATCTCGCTACTATTCGGTAAATAGTCTTATCTTTGTTTGGAATCGGTTGTTTTACTGTTCGTGTGAATTTGTTGTTTTGCATTGTGTTATCAACGATTTCCATAATATTCTTGGCTTCGGTTTTACTGCCTTTAGTCTTATTGGAATATACGTTGATTTCGTACATCACGTTTGTATGATGTTCTTTAAGGTCATTATCCTGTGTTTTTTGATAAGCATAGTTATCCGCTTCAAATATAGATACGCAAGGAAACGATGAAGGAGTGTCTGTATATTCAGTTGTTACATAAGTGCTTGAATATGCACTCGCTTTTAATGCCTTACTTATTGTATCTACAACAAGGTTTTCAACATCTATCATCGCCTAAATACCTCTTTTGCTATTTCAACCGCCTTGTCTCGTATTTCTTTAGAAGCAAAGTAGAATCCAAGTCTTGCTTTAGTACCTGTGTAATCAACATTTTTATAATGCCAATGTCCGTGTCGAGCAAATGTTCCTCGTCCTTCCGTTTCCGACCAACTACCACCATAAATCTCGGGTAAGCCTTCCGTTTCCATTCCAAGGTCTTCTCTTTTGTCGGTAACATCAAATCCTGTACCAAACTCGAGAAATACTACATTATCTCCTACTGCTATTATCATAGCACTATCTCTATTCTTTTCGCAATATGTAATAAACGCTTCGCCCGATTGAGAATAGTGACTATCGACTATTCTTTCTCCCAAGTCTGCAAGTTTACTCAATATTTCCGCAACTTTGTTTTCAAGCCATTTGGAATAAGAATTAACTTGGTCGATTGCTTCTTTGATACTGTCGGGGTCATAAATATTAAACTTAATTTTCAACGTCTACTTTCCTTATCGCATAAACAACAGAATTGAAGGATTTTGCGACAGATACAACAATGTAGTTGTGTGCAGTAACGACACTATTCGCATACGGCTCTTTCCCTATCCAAAGTATTGAGTGTTCGTCAATTCCCAAGTCCTTATCTGTTACTATGGTGTTTGAATAGTTCAAGTCCGTGCCAAACAAGTCGATATACGCTTCTCCCCTTGAAGCAGATACGTTGACTTTAACTGCTGTGGGTTCTGTATAAGTAAGTTCATACTCGCCTGTCTCCAAGCCGTTATCGTCTAATATAACGCTCTTGCCTGTGTAGTTTGAATAGTATATTGTCTGCTTGTTTCGCTCTAATGCTTTCATATCTTCTGCATAACCTCCATTAACAAGTCTTCATCATTAGTTGATGAATAAGTACGCTCTATACCATTCTCTCCGTGCCTTATCTCGCCTTCTCCTCCACGTCTTAAAATGTAGCGACACGCAAGTTCGCATTGCAACATTTCGTACTTTGTGGGTACTACAAAGGGAATCTCTGTACCTTCGTTGTTTTTGGGAAGACCAAAGGGGTACATACGATTACGAATAGCACTCTCGGCTTTGGTAAGATAAACCGTAATTTTATCATCGCTTAATTCAGTTTCATTTGCCAATGTTTTTGTTGTTGTTATCTTTTCTTCTATTGTCATTTGCTTTGTCCTTCTTTGAAATTTCAAACTCTTTTTCGAGTTTATTTTCCACCTTTGCGGAGGGGGACTTTATTGCCCCCTCAAGGTGTCTATGAAGTAACATACCCATAGTCCAATCTCCTATGATTAAGCGTGTTTCTTGATTCTAATTGCACCACTTGCATTGTAGAGATATGTTGCGAAGTGAACGCTACCTGTGATTACATTTGTGAACTTCAAGATGTCTCTATCTGTCTCAACCTGTGCTTCACGCTTCATAATGAGACGGAGAGCCTTGGGCTTAACGATGAAGATGTCTCCACTTGTCTTTAACTTGTTGGAAACGATAACCTGACAGCCCTGATATTCGCCAACTGCACCCTTAATAGCAATCTGTGCTGAAAGTTCGGAAGCAGGAATCCAATTTCCGCTATCCTTGCCTGTCTTACGCATAGATGTATAAACAGCAGGGGGAACAACTGCAACCTTAACGCCGTCAATGTCCTCTCCAAAGAGTTCAAGAGCGTCAATAATATCAGTATCTTTAGGTGCTACTGTTGAAGCAGAAGTCTGATATGTCATTGTTGAGCCGATTGTTCCAAGTGTGTTAAGCATTTCGTTGTCGATACCACTTGCCATAGCAAGAGTAATCTGTGAAACTGCTTCGCCTACGGGGTCTCCGAGACCCGAGAGAATTGCCTCGTCTGTTAATTCAACGCCCTGTGCAATCTTGTGAACTGTTACAGAAGCAGTTGAAGCAGTAAGTGTAGCAACTGAAAGTGTACTTGCTTCGGAAAGAGTTGAAGCGTCGCCAACGTAACGCCATACAGGGAACTTGAGAGTATTACCTGCTCTGCCCTCCAATGTATAATCAATCTCTGCAAGAGGTGCAAAAACCATATTGTCAACAAGTTTCTGCTCGATGAAGTCAGCGATGACTTCGGGGTTAATTAAATTAGATAATTTTGTTGTGCCGTATGCCATTTCTTTATTCTCCTTTTGATAATGCAACGTACAACTCGTGGTCTTCGTTTGCGAGTTTTGTTCTCTCTGCGATAGACATTTTGTTGTACTGTTCTTTGGTAATTGTGGGTGCGCTACCCCCTGCACTTGGCTTGGGTGTGCTATCCATAAGTTTTACCTTCATTTCTTTGTCTCTGTTGGAGATAAAAGTTGAAAGGTTATCAAATAAAGTAGCGAAGTCTCCGTCTGCAATAGCGTTAGCAGATTTAGTAGCAGATTCCTCGTCATATCCAACCTTTAAGAAGTTCGCCTTATGCTCTGCAACAGTTTTCTCTTTGAGTAACTGATTCAGCATTGCTTCACGCTCTGCTTCTTTTTCGGCTCTCTCCTTCTCTTTTCTCTCGTCCTCCGTTAATTTGGAGTTAAGTTCCTCCTCTTTGGCTTTGAGTTTCTTTTTGTACTCACTTGCCTCCGAGTTAGCGTCATTAAGAAGTTTCTTGAGTTTCGATTCCGAAGTATCATCAACCTCTAACGCTTCGAGTGCTTTGAGTTTCTCCTCTGCACTCATTGATTCGTAACCTTCAATCTTACTTGATAATTTCATTCTTTTGTCCTCCTTGTGCGATTTACGTTTTCCCTAACGTGTGCGATTTACGTTTTCCCTAACGATTTATATAAAGGCTTTCGCCTATATACCATAAGTTCTGCAAATTCTTGTAAGGAACTGCTTTAATGTCTCGTTCTCGATTAACATTCCGTTCCTAAAAGCATTTATCCTGCAAAGGTAAGCCATTTGCGCTCTATCGTTTATATTGACGTTCTTATATTCGTCCTTAAACTCTCTGTAATAGTCTGCAAACGCTTTCTCTGCTTTACTGATAAGCCCTCTATTTATTTCCTTTAAGGCTTCGGGTCTTTGGAAGTCATAATAACTATCCATTATTGTCTTGGAAATTGCTTGGTACATTTCAGCGTAACGCTCTCTTTCCTCAAGATTCTTCGTTATCGCTCTACGAACCTTCATTAAATGGTCATAGGTCTTAAATACATAGCAATCTCTATCGGCTCTTACGATTGAATCGTCCCTGTACTTCCAAAGATATACGGCAGGAGACATTTCGTGAATGTTGTTCTCTGCTAACATATTGGCAATTACATTAAAGTAACTGTCTTCGTGTATAGTAAGGTCTTCATCATATCGTATAAGATTATCGTTAAGAAACTCTCTACGATACATCTTGCCGTGAATAAAGGTAATATCGTTATCGTGACGTATAAGTTTAAGTTCCCCGTCAATCACTTGGTCTTCGAGAAAAGGTGTCTTAATAACATCGAACTTTGATTGCTTCATAGCCTTTAAGAAAAGGTGTATTGCATACGCTGAAATAAATCTATCGTCACAATCGCAGAACATTACATACTCGCCTTTTGCATTATCAAGTCCGTAATTTCTCTGCGCTGATACTCCGTAATGTCCTTGATTGAATGTTCTAATTAAGAACGGATAACCAACAAGCATTTCTTCGTCAATAGGGTCTCCTCCGTCTTCTACGAGCAAGACTTCAATATCATTAAAGTTTACTCCGAGTTGGTCTTTCAAGGAATCAAACCAAGGTTTGCATATTTCCCAAGGCTCTTTGTAATGCGTTACTACAAAACTAATCTTCATTCTTCTACTCCTTTTTCTTCTCTCTTACTATATTTCAACTCGCATCGGCAGTTGATATTGTTTCCTGCATAATCAAACTCGTAAGGTCTTAATGCTCTATCTCCGTCCAATGTGTAGAAATATTCGTCCATTTTAACTGTAAGCCCGTCTATATACCAATGGGTTTCTCTAACTTTATCGTCTCCTCGTGTAACCCACGTCTTATGCGTTGCACGTCCTTCGGCACTATCCCATTGTCCGTCACTAAACACTCTGTGCGCTTCGGTAAAGAAGATTCTTTTTATATCTTCCGATGTCTCGGCTTTTTCTAATCTCTCAATCCAATTCTCTCCTGCGATTGTCTTATACACAGATTCTCGCATTTTATCCTCATTGGGAGAGATTTCTTCTTTAAGGCTCTGCGCTACATCGTTTGTTCCGAACACATAAGCCATTATAAGAAGGTCAAGGAGAGAATCTTCTACTATCTTCTTCGGGGTTGTCTCCGTTATCAGTTCCAAGATTTTCGTTAGCAGATTGTTCAGTTCGTCCATTTTCCTCTGCCTTCTCCTTCTCATACTGCATAGACATATTGTATGCTTCTTCGGGGTCTATAAACATACCACAGCCTTCAAACGCAAGTTTAGGGTGTATCTTATCATTTGACAACATTGTGGTAAGTACCTGCGATTTAACCTGTATATTCTCGTAATTTCTTCTTGTGAATCTTATATCCACATCGGGAACTTCAAGTTTAATATCTGTTTTCTCGCTTAAAATTTGAAAGAGCAGTTTAAGGAAGGGAATCTCGCTACGCTTAAACATAACTTCCGATTCTCTTGCTCTTGTCTCTGCGTTCTCCCAACCACCTTTAAGAAGCATAGCACCATTATTAGAGGAATCGCCCGTTGTTCCGTCTCCCTGTGAAGGAAGACCTACAATCTCACGGATTCTCTGTAAAATATCATTCTTTAAGGTCTGCGTCTGTGATTGGTCTAACTGTTCCGACAGAATCTTAATATCGCCCTTGTTATCTCCGACAGATTTTAACTGAATAAGACCTTTTTCACGAATAGAGTTTCCGTCCTCTCCCTCAATGTCTGCATTATATACAACAAGAAGTGATTGAATGAACTGCTCTATTCCGTCAAGTCTATTGGAATCTATATCATTGATAGCGTCCAAAAGGTCAATCACTATCTCAATAACCGAAAGTCTTGCGTTATTGGCAGGATATTCCATTATAGGAATAGCGTTAAGCCCATTCTTTTCTTTGCTTACAACCTTTTTATCAGTAATAGTAATCACTTCAGTAGGTGTGTAAACTGTGTATTCTCTAAAGGTTTTCGCCTTTTCTGTTTTTTCGACTACATAAACACCTGCAAGGGGCTTGTGGTTGATGTCATTAGAATAAATAACAAACGCATTACGAGGGTCAATAGATACAAGGTCTATTACATTGTTTTCATCGGAGAACAACGCTCTATAAGACGTTCCTGCTATCATTTGCCACTCGATAAGGTCTTTATCAACAGAGGGCTTTCCGTGTTCGTCCATTAAATCGTTAAGTTTATCAATAGTTACGGAAAGATTTTTAGCAGATTTACCACTTACATACTGAATCGGAGAGCCACAAAGATACCCAACCTTAAAGGAAACAATAGCGTTAGCCCAATTCTCTACAATCTTATTGCAGATTTCGGGACGGATTTCCTTTTTTCTCTCGTAAATTTTCTGTTTGCCCTTATAGTAATTATACAAATACTTAATCTGCAAAGCGTTCTTCTTATGCTTTGTCTCAACATTTGAGATTACTTCAAGCACATTTTCGCTTGTAATCTCTTTTTTGTCAGTAAATATCTGTTCTCTACCAAAATAATTATTCATTCGTTCTCTCCGAGTTCTTAACAGTTCTTCCGACTTCTACTACAACAAGGTCTTTGTCTCGTTCAATCTTGACTTCGGCAATACCTTTATTGTTTATTATGCTATTTATTGTTTCTATTGTATTGGGGTAATTTTTAATATCCATAAAAGTTAAATTTAGATTTAATTTCTCAAAAGTTAAATGTAGATTTAATTTTTATATATCATTTATTACTAAAGATGTCAATTATTAAAATCGTCTTTTATGCACTTCTACCTTTGTTTCCCCAATAATAAGGAAAGTTACTGCCATTGCCAAGGAATCGGGTGCGTCATCGTGCTTATTTTTACCCATTACAGAGAAACTAAATACATTTTGCATAAAAAGTTCGTATTCCTTGTCCCTTTTATCAAGAAAAATCATATTTGACCTAATATCGGGGGCTTTATCGAAGATTCTTTGCTCTTTTCCTGTTCCTGTGAAGTGTTTAGTGGTAATCTGTACGTTACAATGATACCCTTTATCCTTCAAGGTCTTGGCGATGTCTTGTCCGTAAGAGCCTGTCATTTTATTACCCTCTATATACATACAGGACACTTTATGCTTCATAGCCTTATTTATCACTTCGCTCTGTGTAAAATTCTTCTCTAAATTGGAATAAACCACATCTGCAACGAACAAATCATTGCCGTATTGATAGATTATAGGAGAAGCAACGAAGTCTCCACCACCCCAAGAAGGGTCAATAGCCATAAATACTCTATCGGGGTCTCCTTCGGGTAAGTCTCCATTATAATAACGCATTTCATCGGGTGCAAATACTGCCCCGTCTCTTTCAATAGGTGTACCCATATATTGTGCTAACCACGAAGCAGTATCGTTATTTCGCTCAAAAGAAGCACGTCTTTGTTGGTAAAATTCACTATCAAAGCCTACTCCACAAGCATAATCGAAGTTGGATTCGTCTTTTTCATTTAATGCAGGGATATTTATTAGTTTGAAACGTCTATCTTTGAACTTAACATCGTTTTGCAAGATGTCCAAGCGTCTTGCTATGGGGTCTGTTAAACTCCAACGAGTGCCTATCCATAAGATTTTAGCGTTCTGCTTGGCTCTCGGTAAGAAATTGTTATCAACTTTAGACCAAGCGTTATTAAGTCGGTCTTTATTCATAGCTTCTTCAATACCACTTATCAAATCGTCTCCGATTGCATAGCCATTACAATCACACGCACCATTCAAAGTACCATAGAGCGACCTTCCTGTGAACGAAGCGTATCTTTTCTTACGATTGACGTTTATTAAGAGGTCTTTAGCGTCCGTAGAAGCCACTTCACACTCGGGAAATACATCGTGCCATAAATACGTCACGTTATCGGTTAAAACCTCTAAAATGCCCGAATAAAGCACTTTTACTACGCTATCTGTATAAGAACAGTAAAGATTACTTCTCTCGCTATCCCGTAGCATTATCCAAGTGACGAAAAACAATATCAAGGTAGTCTTACCTGTTCTTGGAGGCTGACTTAAAAAGAGTTCGTCAAGTAGTCCGTCCTCTAAATCCTGTAAGGCATTACATATCGGTAGCAATTTAGACCTTCTTGGTAGCCAATACTTCTCTTTTAGTGGTCTATTCCACTCTATATATATCATAAAATCGTCAAAGTGGTCTCTCGCACTCAAAAGATAAGCCTTTTTTAGCAATTCTCTATTTTCCGACACCTGTTTTCTAAATTCACACAGTTGGGGGTAATACTCCCACCCATTATAAAGGTGGGTTAAACAGGAAAATGCTTTATCATACATTCCCTTACTCATAAACTCTTTATAGGCTTCCTCAAGATTCACGTCTCAATCTCCTCACTTTCTTCCTCGCTTCGTCTCTATCATCAACTATTATCCAAGGGTGTATCTCCTGTGGTACGCTTAAATCCCCGTGATATTTCTTCCTATGTTCGCTTATCTTTGCTTCCGTAGCCGTGTCAAACACCCTATTGATAAACTCATTCGTTAATACGTTATCGCTATCCTCTAATATGGGTTTATGTTCTCCCTTTACTTCCTCTCCATTGTAATTAGCATACCCTTGATAGAATCTTCGGTTATTTAAGATACTCTCTATACTGCCACTCTTAAAATCATTGCCATTTCGATTCTTAAAGTGCCTTAAATTCAATTCCTTGGCTATCATATCCATAGAACAGTTCTGTGAGCGTCTATAAAACACAAACTTGACTATAAAACTCTCGTAATCATCAACGTAGAGTTTCTTATTCATTACATAATATCCATAAGGGATAAATCCACCAACATATCCTCCCCTTTTTTGTTTTTTCTCTCTATTTCGCTTCGCCTTATCGCTTTGGTACTGTCTCTCCCCTTCGCTTATCTCCTTGATAACGGGGTCAACTTCTCCCTCAATCAATATTATCTCATTCCTAACACCTATCCTAAACATTTCATAGGGTGTCAATTTAACTGCTACTACAACAGGTATTCGCTCTGCCTTATCATACAAAAGGGTGTCCTTATCAACCTCATTCAATATCAGCCTATTCTCTATACAGTATCTCCGAAGGGTGTCTCTATCCCCTATACCATATACATCAATAAAACCCTTCTCTCTCATTTCTTCATACGTTGCCATTCTCTACTCTCCTCCTATAACACCATTATAACCTCTATGGGGAAGATAGGCAAATCGCCTTTTTATCTCTCGGATATTTACACGCCCTCCCCCGCTTCGTAGTCCTCGATACCATTTCCCCGAGGGGTTGCACCTCTTGATGTAGTATTCAATACCACATTAGGAAGATATAATACCCCGTCTTGTTGATGTAGTATTCAATACTACCTTTTAGCGTATGCCCGACACGAGAAGAAGCAGAGGGAACGCAAGAAGCAGACCGAGAGAAGGGAGACAGGGAGAGACCGAGCCGAGACGTGGAGAGAGCCGAAAACCGCCCCGAAATGAGAATCGAACAAGTGTTTGTACCTCTATAACGTCATATTTCGCCCGTGGTGAGCGTTTAACCCGTCAAGGTTAATTATATTGTCTATACCCTTTATCGTGCGATAGAGAACGAAATCCCTATTTTATGCGGTCTCTCGTGTATGGTCTTATAGTCTCTCTATATGAGGAGGGAGACAGACACCGACCAAGCAGGAGAAGACACCGCCACGGGGTGTTATTTTGCCCTATAATGGAAGGAACACGCCCGATTGTATGAATTATAGGTAAATACCCCCACGAAAAGAGGGCAAGACAGACACCGCAAACCCTTGCAAATAAAGGGATTAAAAATAATTGATAAATTTTGTTAAAAAATGTTTGACTTTGTTGTATAGGAGTAGTAATATAATAGACAGATGAACGAACCCACCGAGGGAACGCCCACACCGCCAAGCGTTGGCTTGGTAGGAGGGAGGGAAGCCGAGGGGCGAGGGAATCGGAAGCACCGCCAAGGAGACAGGCAAGACGGCAGGGGGTGCGGATTGAACGAGGGGAGGCAGGAAGCCCCGAAATGATAACAGGGTAACCAAATACAGCGAGGGAGTGAGGGCAACTTTATACGCCCCTTACAAGGTCAGCAGACCCAAAGCGGACAGACGAGGCAAGAAGCCAAGCGAAGCAGAACGAACCGAAACCGCCGAGGAAGCCGAACCCACGAACCCACCGCCAACGAGACGGGGGAACGGGCGAGGCACTCGAGAAGGTCGGGGAACGATAGCAGAGCGAAGCGAGACACCGAGAGCCACCGCCACACCTCCAACCCTACAACCTAAAATCCTTCTTTTATTCCTTCAAAAAGGTTCGACCAATGGGGACAGCGTAAGCCGTGAGGGTTCGACACCCTCCGAACCATTCCGCACAATGTAAGGAAGTAACGGGGCGACACGATGAAGACGGGCGGGGCGTTTCGTGAAAACTGAAAAGCGAGAGGAACAATAAACAATTTTATTTTATGGAGGAAAAAAAGATGTTTAGAATTTATTTAACAAATTTAGGCAAGTACAACGAGGGCGAACTTGTAGGCAAGTGGATTGATTTACCTATAAGCGAGGAAGAACTCGAGGCAACACTCGAGGAAATCGGCATTGACGGCGAGAGATACGAAGAAACCTTTATAACAGACTATGAAACCGACATCAATGGCTTGAAGGTCGGCGAGTATGACAGCATTGAGGAACTCAACGAACTTGCCGAGGTAATCGAGGACAACGACACCGAGGCGGTCGAGGCACTTATATATTTTGGGTATGACACCGCCGACGAAATCGCCGAGCATATCGACGATGTAGTATCGTTTGAAGGTTCGGGCGATTATGACATCGGATATTATTATGCAATCGAGTGCGGGTGTTTAGACATTCCCGACAATATTCAAAATTACTTTGATTTCGAGGCTTACGGCAGAGATATTGAAATCGAGGGCAACTTTTATTTCGCAAACAATGGCTATATTTACGAGTTATGCAGATAACGAAGGCAGGGCGGGGAGGCGTTACAACTTCCCCGCTTTTTCCACTCGGAAAGAGTGCAACGAAGGAGGATAAAAAATGATATTTCGAGTTAGTTTTCAGTATTCCGAGAGCGTATATTGCTCTAATTTGGCAATCTCGGACAATGCCAAGGCGGTCGAGGCGCATTATTCCAAATATGCTTGGTATCACATCGAGGAAGGCAACGAGAGCGACCTAAAAGAGGCAGAGGAAAAAGGAAAGCCAATATTGCGATTTTAGAAGGCAGGGGGCAAGGCTTAAAAACCTTGTCTCTTTTCCGCTCAATAGAGCGATTGAAGGAGGGACAAACAATGTTATACCTATCACTTGCTATTATGCTTGTTGTAGTGCGCTTTGTGTGCTATTTTAGCGAGGCAATGGAGGGCGAACAATGACAACTATATTTTGTGTTTTCTGTTCGGTCTTGGCGTTTTCTGCACTTGTTAGGGCGTACAAGTTAGCAAATTGAAGGCAGGGCGGGAGAGGGTCAAGCCTCTTTCGTCTTTTCTGTCCCATAAATGGGGCGAGAGAATAGGAGGATAAAAAAATGGCTAAAAAGAAAATGACAAAAAAAGAGTTCTTCGAGGTGTTAGACAACGCCAATTGTGTTGGTATGGATAACTTTGAAGACATACTAAACCGCCTTGTGCGTTTTCTGTATGCAGAAGCAGACGAGGACGAGCAAAGAGCCAAGAACGCCAAGGACGAGGAGACAAAAGCACTTTATACTCGTTGTTCATCGTATCGCAACCAAGAAGCACACGACATTTTCAAGCAATTAGAAGCCCGAGGCTATTACGAAAAGTAAGAAGGCAAGGCAGGGAAGGGGTCAAAGCCTTTTCTGCTTATCCGCTCAAAAGAGCGAGAAGAACGGAGGATATTATGAGAAAAGATTTAAAAGAGATTCGTTACCAATTACAGGAGATAGCCGAGAAAGAAGCAACAAGGCTTTATCGACAGGCTTGGAGAATGGAGGCTCACGGCTTACCTGCCGAGAGTGTCGCCAAGTGCAGAGACGAGGCAAGAGAACTTCATTTGATGGCTTATCCCGAGAGATTACTTGACCCCTTTAGGGTTTGGAATTACGCATTTAAGGAGGTGTAAATATGACGATTAAGTTATCTAATTATCCGAGCAGATATTTTCCTGTTAAGGCGGTTTTTAAAATCGGTTCTGTCGAATATAGTTTCGTTTTCGAGACTATCGAGAAGGCTAAAACCTATTTCACGAATCGTTATTTTCCTTTACATATTAAATTTAAGGAGGTGGGGCTTAAATGAAGCGAATGGATTTATTGCGATATATCCCCAAAGAGTTTAAGCCCTTTGTGGTTGACATTTACGAGGGCAACGAAGAATTTAACGAGGTTACAGGGCGTTCTGCTCGTGAACTCGTTGTTGAGTGGCAGAACGGAGAGCGTTCTGTGTTTGCTAATAAAACTTGGGCTTTTAAGTGTTTGAGAGAAGTTCACTTTGTAGAAGAATTTAAGGAGGTAGAGAAATGACAAAGCAGGAGTGGAGACAACACGAGGAGTACAAAGCAAATTACAAGAAGATTGAGAGTTATCCGAAGGGCTTTCGGTGGTCTATGCCTTGGTACAAGATACCCGAAGGCAAGGCAAACGCCCTAAAGATTCTTTTATCCGATTGTATGAAGGCAGGGCTTATAAAGTCCGTTTCTATCGGGTACGGGATTGACAATGGACTTGTTGAGACCGAGGAGACATTCGAGAGGATTTAGGAAGGGTGGGGGTCAAACCCCGTTCTTCTTTTCCGCCAATGGTGGCGAGAGTTTAATTTATAGGAGGACTTTATATGAAATCTTTTGTAGTAGCAACAATCGAGGGCAAAACTAATGTTTATGATTATGCAGGGTTCAATTCTGCAACTTGGAATCCTGTAACGTGCGAGAGAGTAATGGAGGAGGAATCCTTCGTGATTCTTGGTAAACTTACAGGCACTACATACAACGAGAAGAAGGAAGAAGTAAGGAACAAGGCTATCGACCTCCAAAGAATTGACGAGGGCGGTCTCTCATACGGCGAGTATGCTATGATTGCAGAGTATTTCGAGACATACGGCAAGAGATACGGACTTCTGCGAGAGTTCAAAGAGAACGGGATTTGTTAGGAGGTGCAAGAAATGAATTATACAGAAGAACAGATATTAAACGTATTGCAAGGTGCGGTGGACTTTTGGAAATCCGAAAAGGAAAGCGGTTACGATTGCTATTTTGCTAAAGAGCAGTACAAATACTTTCGGTGGTTTGTAGAATCCTTGACAGGCAAGAAGGTTGGGGGTCTGCAAGAGTGGAAAGTGTATCTAAAGGAGGCTCAAAAATGAAATTGATTGATTTATTGGAAAAGATAGACGAGAGTTCTAACGTAATGATATGGGAAGATAACGAGGTTGTTTCTTCCTATGACGGGAAAAATTCGATTGACGAGAAGTACAATGACCGAGAGGTTGAATCCATTTCGGCAGGGTACTTTTTAATCGACATCGAGATTAAGCCTTTACAATAGTATTGTTATGGAGGTCTATTCTGCGGGGCTTCAAAACTCCGTAGGATTTCCGCTTTTAAGCGAGATAAGGAGGTAGAAATATGCAGACACCGCACGGAAGAATTTATAACATCTTTGAGGATATGACTAAACAACCACATCTAATGATTGCAGGGGCAACAGGAAGCGGTAAATCGGTGGTGGTTAATGGTATTATAACCACCCTTCTGTATCGTTTCCCTACGGACGCTCAACTCATTTTGATTGACCCCAAGAGAGTAGAGTTAAGCCCCTACAAGTATCTGCCTCACACACTACGTTATGCAAGTGAACCAAGGGATATGATTAACGCCTTGGAGTACGCAATGGAAATCGTAGAGAGCAGATACAGAGTAATGGAACAAATGAGGGTAAGAAAGTACCCCTTGGGCGATGTTTATGTGATTATAGACGAGTTCGCAGACCTTATGAACACCAATAGAACCGAGGTTGCCCCGTTAGTACAGAGACTTGCACAAATCGGTAGAGCCTCGAAAGTCCATATCATTTTGTGTACTCAATCGCCTATCTCGAAAATTTTGTGTACGGAGATTAAATGTTGCATAGATTCAAGGGTCGGACTTCACACCCGTTCTGCTCAAGATTCAAGAAATATTTTAGACCACAAGGGTTTAGAGAAGTTGCCTATGTTTGGCGAAGCAATATATATGACACCGAAGGGCGAAGGACAGTATAAAATCCCCTATGTTGACGAGGCAGAACAGAACAGATTGATAAATTGGTGGTATGGACAGATTAGGAGGTAATTATGAAATACAACGCAATGTCAGTAAGACGCTATAAGAACAAAGGACAGGACGAATTATTTAACAAGGCTTTAATGCGATACACATTAAGAAGAATTGAAAGAAAACCTACTAAAGTTGATTTTGGAGGCTTGAGAGATAACCCTCATTTTTTAGTACCCGAAAGCGATTACGAATCGGTCTATGAATTTTGGATTGAGGAAGACAACGGCAGAACTGACGCAGAATTGCAGGAATATTGTGACGAAATGGAAGTACACAACTACACACCTTATGATTGTTCGGGGCTTATGTGTACTGCTTATATCACTTGGTATCGTAACAAATCGGGGCTTATCTCGTTTGTTCACAAAAAGAATTTAGATGTTTAAGGAGGTGCTTATGAAAAGAGTAGAGCGAGACATCGTTAGATTTAGTGACGGATTTAGAGCAAGAAGAACAATCTTTATCGAGGACAACGAGTTCTTTGCAAAGCGTTTCGGGGATTTCGTTAAGGTCGAAAAAGATTCTTTAGGCGTTTGGAAACAGAAACAGAAGCCTTGCTTTTCCTCCGAGGAGAGTGCTATGGAGTATGCCAAGAAGCACGGCGGTACTGTTAGAAAAAGAGTTCTGCCCGACTATATGTCAGTTAGCGTTGATTGGGTTGTTGAGTAGGAGGTATGATTATGGCTAAATGGTATGGTAGTTTGAATAACAGAGTTGATGAAAACAGACAGTTCTGCGATGAAATTAAAGTAGGTACAGGTATGACAGAATACTTTTGGTCGGACAGACACGCTTACGAGGTGGTAGCAGTTAAAGACCAAAAGCACGTCAGCGTAAGAGAATATGACCACAAGAGACCCGATGATAAGAAGGACTATTCCTACTCTAATGATTGGGTGCTTGTCAGCAACGAGAAGAATCCTGTTATTGATTTGGTTAAGCGAGGTAAGTATTGGTACACAGTTACTTCTATCACACCCGAAGAAGCCAAGAAAATCTTTGAAGGAGACAGCCTTGACGATAAGTTGTGGGCTTGTAATTGTGGATTTGATTTGCAGGAGATAATCAAGAGTGGCAAGAAGAAGACCACCTATCACAGAAAAAATGTATCTTTCGGTGTTGCCGATTACTATTATGATTATGAATTTTAGGAGGAAAAACAATGAGTAATACAGAAAAATCACTTGCAAAGTTAGATGTTAAACAACGTGAGTGGGTAGAAACCCATAAGCGTATGTATAAAGCGTATGCTCTTGATGGTCTGCTTGAGCCTATGAGAGAGGAATCCTATAAATCCTTCGGCTTTCTAACAGGATTAGAGTTTGCAGGAGTAATCACAAACAGAGAAAAGATGTTAATTCACATTTACGTCACATTATAGGAGGTTATTATGATAGTTTTAAGATTCTTTTGGTGCTTCTTTTATCTCACACTCCCCTTACAGTTAGGATTGATTGCTTGTGGGGTTATGTTGATTAAAGAAAAGATTAGAGCCTCCGAGTGAGAGGCTCTTTTTTTATTTGCTCTGTATTTTAATTTTACTCTTTAGGCGATACATTTTACCCTTTATTTCTTTTTCGCTCGAATTTGAGCCTTCTGTTGCGTCACAGACCTATTCCTCGATGTTAGCCAACTTCGATTCGCCCTCGAATAAGAGATTGGCTTCTTCAATAAGGGCTTCGGGAGACGCTTCTTCTTGATTGTTGTTGTTCACAACAAATTCCTGTGTATCTTTATATCCAAAATTATTCTTTGCAAGGAAGATAGCCGTTACAGGGTTAATCTTTCCGTTCTGCATATAATCTTCCATTAACGAGTTAAGCAATCCGTTGTACTTCTGTAACACAAGTCTGTTGTCATTCGGAATCGGTGTTACCCCGTTAATGTAATTAAGTAAGGTATCTCTTGTTACTCCGATTGCCAATGCAAGACCTGCTATTGAAGGCTTCATCGCATTACGCATACATAATTCGATGTAATCATAGCACCTTGTGGCGATTTCTTCTGCGCGTTCTATCTTGCAATCAATCGGCTTAAATTGTAACAGGTCAAGATTGTGGATAAGATAATTAACATTATCATTCTTGGTAATGCCACTCGGCAAATCCTGCTTATTTCTAACCTTATTCGCTTTTTGTTCTTCTGTCATAGGTTTCATAATACGAAGTCCTCTTTATCGTCTATTTCTCCAAACTCTAAATCGCAAAGATATTCTTCGTACTTTGCCTGTTCTCTCTTTGAAGGGTGCGGAATATCAATTCCTTTTGCCTTCATATCTGCTCTAATCAATTCTTTTATATATCCCTGCTTGTTTGGAAGGGTGTTAAGGAATTGCAATAAATCCCTGTCCGTATAATTGTTAAGTCTCATTGTTACCAATTTAGTATTTTTTCTTTTCCACTTGTCCTGTGTTGTCATTTTCTCCTCCTATAATGGTGTAAATCTTCTCGATGATGAATCACGATATACTTTCGGCTGATACATCTTGGCTTCTGTGTAACTCGGGGTCTTGTCTGTCGGCTTCGCTTCGGTAACTTCCATTCCTAAAAATGTTCCATATCTTCTTATGCTGTCATAAATCTGTGCAGTATCAAAATTAAATCTGTCTGCAATCTCCCACACCTTACCTACGAAAACTATCTTTCCATTCCTGCGAAGTGTGTAAGTCTTTCCGTTTGATTTCTTGTGCAGTTCCATTTTATTCTCCTTTTAATAATTCGATTATTTTATCGTCCCTAAACTTCTTATACCACTCTACCGCCTTCTGCTCGGCTTCTTGGTATGATAATTTGTTCTCTGTCGGAAGCATTACGGCTCTACTTACATACATCGTGTTGCCTTCCTTCTTAACATTCTCGTAAATATTCTCTTTGATAGGCTTATCGCTCGATAACAAGCATACCCTGTATAACGTCTCATTTTTGTCTATAAAGAACATAATTCCATAATACATAATTTACTCCTCCAACATAGTTATCTTCTTTCCTGTGGCGTTCCAAAGCGTCACAAGGCTACTTCTATCACTTATCATCTCGTCCGCTACGCTAATTGCAATCTCGGGCGTTGATGTAGTATCGAAAATATTATCCGTCTGTATGAAGTCGGTCACTAACTGTGCGTACTCCTCATAGTCCTGTGGTCTGTGAGCCAAGATAGTTGCTTCATACAACGGGTGCGGTCTCCATATAATGCACTTATCCTTGTTGGATTCCAACACTTCTCTAATCTGTTTTAACTTATCCTGTCTGTTCATAAGCGGGATAATGCTCGTCTGTAAGAAAACTGTCTTACGTCCTTTAATAATTTCCGACCAATCTTTAGGGCAATTCAATTTTCCAACTAAATCAAACTTTGCGCTTCCCCAACCTACGCACTCACCCTGCCAATTACAAAATGCCTTTAATACTCTTTGAGCGTGTTCTGCCTGTTGATTCGTTTCAAAGATTACCAATCCCGAGTTCTTTACGCCCGAGTAAAGAGCGTCCTTGTCTGTAATGTCTCCGTCTCCCCTACAAGCATAATGCACTAACACTAAATGTTTGCAGAACTTTTTTAAGTGACTACTGTATATCATCGGACGGGTTACGTTGTTCAAGTTATCGTAAGGATAATGGAATATGAGTACGTCCCAATCATTGTTAAGCATATTGGGAAAGTTCTTTCCGTAATCTCCGAACTCTATACGAGCCTCTATGGGTTGTAAATTCATAAGTGTAAAGTATGGTATCGGCATTATTCCGCACTCGGTCTCATCATCATTTACTGCCGTTGTATAGATAGTTTCCATACTATCCCACATCTCCTGCTTGTAAGGGCAAAATAGAATCTTAAACTTACCTTCGCCCTTAAACTTTGCTTTTAGATTATTGAATATCGTTTTCCCTATCATCTATTTCTTCTCCGTTTACTGTCTTCATAATGTCAACTACTGCCTTCTGCATACTCGGTGTCATTTTCTCAAACAGTTTGTAAAGCCAAATCTGTTCGTGTTCTATCATATCGGCTTCAAAGTGAAGACGTATCTTCTCAAAAGGCAACGATTCTAATGCTTCTAACGATACTTGATAATGAAAATAGAATCCGTAATCATTTGACGCTTTCATTTCGTAACAAAACCCTATATCACTCATAGGGATTGTTCCTATGTGTTCCCATTTGTAACGGGATTTCTTATTCATTTCTTCGATAAACTCTTTTATTCCCATTTCTTCTTCCTCCTAAAGAAGTTGTCTAACTGCACTTCCAACGGCTTAATCTCTGTCGGTCTTAATATCTCAAAGTTCTTTCCCTTCTCCACTACTACGAAGTGCCTCTGCTTCCATAGTGTCGGTCTCGTCTCTATTCTCATATCTTTTTCCTGCTCTCTATCATTTTTAGGAATTGGGGAAAATCATCAACTTGCTCTTTTAATTCTGTCTCCGTGGGTTTATCTCCCCACGTTGCGTGATACACAAACTTTCCGTCTTTATCGAAGATAGATAAATCCCAATGCTTAAAACCCATAAAGGTATCTTTTTCAACTACTCCTGTATAGCCATTTGGCGAAGTGTATATCATTTCTGTTCTCCTTTTAGTTTACTATTTCTCCACTTGAAAGAAACATATTGCGATATTTTTCCATTTCATTTGGTTGAATAGTATTTAACAAAAAGTTATAAAATCCTTCGTGGTCAAAATCTTCGGGACATTCTACCCAATCACAATGTTCGCAATCGTGGTTATTATCACATTTATCTTCTTTTAGTTCGGAAATTCTGTCATTGATAATACCTAAACATTCATAGCCTAATGTTGTATTTCCACAACACGATTCTTCAAAATCGATTAAGCCTTGTATTTCTTCTTTTATCTTTTCAAGTATTTTTACTTGAGCATATTCTTCTCTTGTTAATACTTTCATAATATTATTAATCTCCTTTCAGTTTCTCTTGTTTATGTTCTTTGATTTTATACACAATAATTACGATAATAGGAATAAACCAATAAGATATAGTAATAGTTGCAAACACTATTAAACAAGCAAATATTATGTTCATTGTTTCTCTCCTTTCAGTTCTTTAATGCGATTGTCTATTATTTTTATTGCTTTATCTAATCCCCATAATTTCTGTTTCTTATTTTCTTCAGCGACTTTTTCTTTTATCTTTTCAAGTTCTTCAACCACATCATTATCCGTATATATTCTTGATAAGTCTTTTTCGGACAAATATCCCTTTTGGGCAAAAGATTTTAGTCTGCATTTCAAACTGTTTGGCATTTGTTCTCTCCTTTCAGTTCGGATACAAGGTTTACGGCACTAACATTTGCACCCATTATTGCTTTTGCTCTTTCGGGTTTTTCATCTAATAATTCGCAAAACTTTTTATAACAAGCATTATATCCGTCAACATAGGCTTTTATCTCTTTCGGACTTCGCTCTTGTAATGTCATTTGTTCTCTCCTTCCTTATCCTCTCTTTCACTTAAACTGATAATTCCATCAATGGCTTGTTTTGTATTTTTATTTTGAGTAGCAATTCTATGTATTGCTCGAATAGTTGCTTCGTTCTCGCCTATCTTCTTCATCTTGTTATATCTATCTTCAATCATCCATTGTGTGAGTAGTTCGAAAACTTCATTTTCAATACCTTGCTTGTGTATTATATTTATGATTTCTGTTACGTTCATTCCTTATCCTCACTTTCTGCCTTGCACGGTTTTGGTAATGGCATCCATGCTATAACTGCATTATCGACACGAAAACCAGCTATAGTAGGTTTTACAAACTTTTTCGTATCATAAATATCAAACCATCCAAAATAACTTCTATTTCCATCAGAAACATTAAACAATCCGTTATTCTTTATGTATTCATCATGGTTTGGCAACTTCTCACTAACAGGAATCCATCTTGACTCTTGCTCTACCTCTTCCAACAAGTTAGCCGTATCTTTGCACAAATCAGATACAATGATATGTCCTGTTGATGTTCTATCGTTTTCATGCTCTTTAGCACATTTTCTTAATGCGTTTATATATTTCTGATACTCTACCATTTACTTTTCCTCACTTTCCGTTATTTGCTTTGTTTTCACATTCCTTGCATTTGTTTTCACATTCCTTACAGAAGAACAATCCCTCGGTCAATTCTTTTCCACATATCATACAGTTGCCACGGGTTATCACTTCGGCTTCATATTCCTTATCTGCTTTTATAATTACATCTGCCATATCAATTTCATCTATAAAGTCTGACGGCTCATAGTCATTCATACCCCACGATAAAATTTCCTTTCGTAAAGCATCACCATCAATTAAATCCCCGTGTCCTTTTGGAAGTGGTGTGCCGTTTCCTATTGCATAAGTAAATGTATCAATAATTAGACTATCGTTTTCTTCGCATTCTTTCTTACTGCTTTCATATATTTCTTCTGGTATCTTAATTAATAATTCTATATCTGCCATATTTATTCCTCACTTTCCTGTGGCTCAACCATCTTTGTACCGCAATTCGGACAATGACACATATAAGAATATCTATCATTCTTGTAAAACCACGTATGGCAACGACTACATGAAATAGTGCCGTTATGATTGTCAATCCAGTGTACATTATTTACAGCTTCTAATGCATCAACTATCTTTTGCTGACTCTCCGAAAAAGTTATCATATTTATTCCTCACTTTCTTTAACAACAAGATTTTCACTGATGATTTCGCACGATGATAATACCCTTACATAATATGGCAGTGATATTTGTATATCTTCAGATTTATCAACTTCTATCAAATAAGATTCTTCATTCATATCCTTAATAATTCCACAATTATACCAGCCACCCACTGTTCTGAATTTTACTCTATCTCCTACATTCATACTTCCTCGCTTTCTGCCATATCTGCTTCTATGATTGTTGGTGTAATAAAATATTCTTGGAGATATTTCGAAAACACCTCTGGGTTGTATGTACCAAAGCCTATAATATGTTCTCCATTTTCTTCGTACTTGATTGAAAAGTATGGTTTACATCTATATTCGGGATATGTGCATAATTCAGCAGGTGGATATTCGACCACTATTTCTTCGAATTTTCTTCCGTGTCCTTTTGGAAGTGGTGTACCCATTCTTAATGCTCTTGCCATTTCACATATATCATCTATTGCTATTTCATTGTCTTTTATGCCATTGTCAAAAAGCCGTGTGAAAACATTTTCGTCTATCTTAATTACTAACTCTACCATTCTTTATTCTCCTTTGTTTTCCTGTCTATGTTTATCATAAAGCCGACCATAAATCCAAATATAAACCCTGCTATAAGTAATAAGATTCCAATAATAATAAGTTCTAATGTCATTTGTTTTCTCCTTTCATTTCAGGACACTCTACCCAATCACAATGTTCGCAATCGTGGTCATTATCGCATTTATCTCCGTCTGTTTCTTCTTTCAGTTCTGCTAAAAAACAATATCCGTTTTCATTGGTCTTGCAACCGTCTCCCCACTTCTTACATATTTCGTGAGCGATAATTATAGGGATTCCGTCTACTTGTGCAACACTATCATATTCAAAATATTTACAATCTTTACATAAAATCAATTCGCTCATTTCAACTTCAACTTTTATGCCTTTTCGGTCTAATTTAGTTCTTCCTATCCAACCACTCGGAAGTTTCATTCTGTTTCTCCTTTTAGTTCTTTAATATCTTCTATGTCAACGGCATTTCTTACGCTTATAAGCAAACACTCTAATACTTTCTTGCCTTTGTCCGATAAATACTTTTCAGTACATTCGGCGCACATTTCAAATCCGTCAAGATATGCCTTTTGTTCGCTTTTAGTTCTTAATGTCATTTATTCTCCTACCTATAACGTGCGTTCTTAAAATCTTCCTCGTTAAACCAAAGTCCTTCTGCGCATACCATACAAGGAATACCAATTAAATCGTATTCGTTTTCCGTCAAGTAATCGCAAAAATCTTCAAGGTCTAAAAAACTTACGGAATAAACTCCGTCAACTCGGCTTGTATCTGAATATCTTTCTTCACTATCAAACCATTTATTTAATTTTGTTAAACTATCTTCGTCTGTCATTTATTCCCAATCTCCTTCTTTTACAGGGCAGTAATAACCTTGTATATCGCAACTATCTTTGAAAAAACAATCAAAGCAACCGTGTTCTTCGGTATCGGAATTTTCTCGTCTTGCTATGCTACTATATTCTTCTTTGGTAATAGCACCAACCTTGTAATCACTATAAGCACTCATTCTGTCTCTCCTTCCATAACCTTAATTAGTTGCTCATATTCGTAGTGACCTGCTCTAACATCTATATAGCCACCACCATTAAGAAAAATTCTATATTCATTTCCTATTTTATCAAAGCCAATAATTGAATCTTTTTTAACTGCAACATTATTAAATGTATTACTTTTAACAAATGTAATAATATTAGCACTTCGCTCTTGTTCTAATGCTTTGATTGCCACATTGAGTGCTTCTTTTGCCTGTGGAATTAGGTTCGCAAAATAACAATGTTCTTTTATATTCTTGATTGCTTCTTCTCTTGTCATTCTTTCTTCTCCTTTATTATCCACACCTTATGTTTCTTATTCTGCCACCTAACTGCTTCTTCGTGCGTTTCTACGGCTACATCTATCTTGTTTGAGTGAAAGCCACCTGTATCTTGCACTATCCTTATTCCGACATCTTCAATGTAAATGATTGTCCCATAAGGGAATGTCTTTAGGTCTGTAACTGCACAAGTGAGTTCTGCTATCGGTGGTGTTCCTATTGCCGTATTGCCACCACCACAAATATGTGGGTATTTCTCGCAACAATAAGCCGTAATCGTGTACTCGCCTATGTACTCGTATTCAAGTATCTCCGTCTTACTTTCGTGTAGTTCGTCAATCTTTGCTTTAAGGGTGTCATTTTCTTGGCATACCTTATATACTGTCTCTTGGCATTGTTCTAATGAAGTGGATAGGATTCCGTTCTCCGTCTTTAGTTTGTCTATCTCGTCTAACTGCTTTAGATATAAGTTATGCCAATTAACGTGTCCTACAGTTAAGATTATGATTACAAAGATTAACACCAAGATTATATTATTCTGTCGCATTGTCTAATGTCTCCTTTGCGCTTATGCCTACCACTCGGCAGTATCTTTTAAGGTTTATATCTCTCGGTTGTCTCAACCCTACTTCCCAATCATAAATAGTTTTCCAATTTACTCCGATTCTGTCTGCCATATCTTGCAGTTTTATTCCCTTTGCCCTTCTCGCCAAACAGAGCGTTCTGCCTAACTTATCCTTGTTGATTATTCTTTTGAGTTTCTTTCCTACCAGGATATAATGAGTAAACACTTTGGCTTCGTAGCCTTTTTCGTGTATCAAATCAACGTAAGGCAGTGGGTTAGTGTCAGGGAATATTTCAATTCTCATACCTTCGTACATAATTAGTCCCCCTTATATTCTTCTACTTCGCCTAAACAATCAGGACAAGAAAGGCAAACTTCATACTCGCCACCGTATTTATTTGTTTCGATCAAGATGTCGTCCACATCATACACCTTTCCACAATCCTTGCATTTATAAAGTCCGTTTAACTCGTATTCGTCAAAGTCTCCGTCACAACAAGGACTATAACTCATTGTCTCCCAACAGGGTGCGCCCCAAAACTCGCCCCTTGATTCTTCTACATAGTGTATGTCTTCTTCTCCGAAGACAGTACCACAGTTACAACATCTGTAAATTCCTTCGATTTTCATATTTAGCACCTCCTATACTAAATAGTATATACCCATTCTAAATAAAGGTCAATACCCATTTTATAAATGTATCATTCTTTATCTCCTTTCCATTTTTGCACCACAGTTCCAACAATAATTTACTTTTACAGTTTTTGATTGCGTATCACTATGATGACACTCCGAACATTCAAAATCATAGTTATCATTTCCAACATACCCTAACTCTATCCAATGCCCTGTTTTTTGGCTTTTGAGTGCTATGATTGCCATATCAATACTATCGTCTTTAGGTCTGTAAGATACATCTGCATTTGCTAACATTAAATCTGCTATTGCTTCTTCGTTTGTCATTTATTCTCCTTTCAGTTCGGATAACATATCTTCTACTTTGCTTTCAACACACCATTTAACAACATCAAGCAAATCTGTTATTGTGTTTTCTTCTAAAAAATGCCTAATCTCCATTTCTAAATCGTCTTTTGAACGATTATCAAAAACACTCATTCTTTATCCTCCTTTTAATTCCACTAATACAACCTTACAAATCAAATATAGTCACTTGGCTATTTTCTTCTCTCATTCTCTGTTGCGCTATATCAAAGTATGGTTTGTGTAATTCACATCCCATAAAATCTCTCTGATTCCTAACACAACAAATACCTGTTGTCGCTAATCCCATGAATGGGTCAAATACTAATTCATCTGGCATAGTAAAGTTTTGAATCAACTCATTGCAAAAATCTTCTGACATTAGCGCCCTATGCTTATCTGAATAGTTATGGTTTGAATTGATATTCTTAACTATAACATTGGTATATCCATTAGAATTTATATATAACTTATCAAATTCCTGTCCTTTAAGGATTATTACCATCTCATAAAAGTTGGCAATTCTATGTGGATAATGTTGTGGTTGTGCGTTAGGTTTATACCATATCAAAATATTATCAATATTGTCTGCAAATCTTCCAATGAGTTTATATACATCGGATTTATTGTTTAATATAGGTTGTATATTATATAATACGTGCCTCTTGGTTATTCTCAACATTTCATTTATGCACTCTGTTTGCCAATCAAGCCAATCCTCTCTATTTTCTGCAATTTCATACTTGAAATGTCTTTTATTTGCCTTATCGCTCTCACTGCATCCACTGTCATTATATGGTGGACTTGTAAGTATTACATCCACAAATTTATCAGGCATCGCCTTCATATTTTCAAGACAATCACCTAATATCAATTTATATTTAATCATTGCTTATTATCCTTTCTATTTTTCAAACTTTCGGCATTTTCAAAGTTATTATCAACTCTCCTTCGTATTTTGCTCTATTTTGCCATTTTGCTTCGTAGCCTATAATTTTATCGCTGAATTAAATTTCATTCGATACAGAGCCTTCTGTCGCGTTAGGATTGTATTCCTAACTCTCGGTTAATCTCGTCCCAATCATAATTGCTCTGTTGGAAGTTATTAAACTGATTTTTCTTCTCGGGGTTGTTAGTCTTATTTTTATAGTTGCCTTCCATTACTTTGACAAAATTATTAACATTTAATATCCACTCAAAATCTGCACCTTTCCAAGTTCCACTTCCGTTTCTTAAAAAGTCCGATTCCTGTGCTTTGTTAAATACATCTATTATTTGTTCTTCCGAGTATTCTTTTAACCTTGCATTTGCTAACTTAATGCGTTTGTCTGTAAGTTTCATTACTTTTGGCAAAGAAGGACAATGTTCGTGATAAAGGTCAACTATCTCCTGTGCTTTTTGACAATAATTTATATTACCTATACTATCCTTACCTATACTATCCTTAACTATACTGGGTATACCAATACTCGGTATACCAACACACTTATCCTTTTCCGTGTAAGCGTTTTTCTCGTCAAGTACAAGAGATTCTTTTTCCTCTAAATAAGTTGTGGATTGATACCTGTCGCTACGGAGATAATTGTTGATTCTCCAATGTTTGATAACTATTACACCGCTTTCAAAACCTAATACAAATCTCTTTTCTAAAAGAATCTTCATATCGTCTTGACTTGCACCACATTGTCTCATTATCCCTTTAGGACTTCCTACAAATCCGTCATCGTCTGCAAACATTCCTAAAGTAAAATACAAACATCTTGCCGATAGTGGCATATCCAAAAAAGCGTCACTTAATACTATGCTTTTAGCAAACATTCTTCTCTCTGCCATATTACTCCTTTGCAAAATAAAAACCGTCCCGACAAGATTCTCCTACAATCCTATCGAAACGGCTATTTGCCCTTGTCAATATTCTTTTTACACCTTATCGGTAGTAGGAGTACCAACAAGGGCTATATGCTTATACTGTAAAAGGGGAAGTATAAAACACATAAATTATATTACGCTAAATTCTCTTAAATGTCAAGACCTCGAATATTCTTTATATTCTTCTTCGAGTTCTGCTCTAAACTTCTTAACACGCTCTGTTCCCTGTAACTCGGGATATTCAGCCTGTACCTTACGTCTTGCTCTTGTTACTGTATCATAGAGAGGGAGACCTAAATCTGTTAAGTTACGAAGCACCATAGCAAACGGCATTTTAGTAGCATTAGGGTTAAGCCTCATCATAACCTCGATATACAAGTGAGGGTCGGAATCCCTTGTTAAAGGATTCTTAATAAGAATATCCTTAACTAAATTGGTTGTGTTCTTAAAATCCATCTTTTACCTCCGTAATAATTAGTTCAGTTCTTGGGTTTTCTTTGTCATAATGCACACGGCTTCTATCGTGTCCTACAATAATCGTGTAGTTATCGTCTTCTATCACACCTGCCTTAACAAGTACATCGTCTATTGCTTCTAACAAATTGGTTAAATCGCATTTACGTCTTGTCCCCATATAGAAATGCGCTTCGATGTTCACAGGATAATTGATGTAATCGGTGCAAAAGCAGAGATATTGAATCGCTCTTTTTTCATACTCCCTATATTTCTTCGAGGGAATAATCATCGGTCTGCCTTTGCACATAATTATCTGCTGTGAGTTCTTCTTGGTAACAGGTTCAATAGGTATTGTAAATTTCATAAGTTCCTCCGTTAGAAGGGCATATCCGAAAGAGCGTTAGCAGGTATGTCCATAAAGTCGCCGTCACTCGAATTGGTAGCCTGTGCAGGTTCACTCGAAGCGTTCTTGCTTTCGTAGAATCCTTGTTCTTCGACAATAATATCGGTGGTATAAATTTTCTGCCCTTCTTTGTTAGTGTAAGAACCCGTCTGTATTCTTCCTACAACTGATACTTTCATACCCTTATGAAAATACTTCTGTGCAAATTCCGCAGACTTACCAAAAGCCACAATGTTTAAGAAATCTGCTTCGGGTGTTCCTTCTTTTTTAAACTTTCTGTCAACGGCAAGGGTATATCTTGCAACCTCGCCACGCATTTCAATATCTCTACAAATTCTGCCAATTAAGCAAACGCAATTCATTTCTGTTCCTCCTGTTCAATCCACTTGTCTTGATGTTCCTCATACTCTTTTCTTAATTCCTTCTCGTCAATGAAATCATTATGACATTTAAGAGTTCTCTGCAAGATAGAGACAGTACGGCTTAATTCTTCTATCTTTTTAGCCTGTTCAGCGTTCTTTGTTCTGTACTCGCACTTCTCTTTGTAAGCACGGTCTTCGTTATCCTGTGCGTCCTGCACTTTCTCTGCCATTTCGATAATCATTTCATTGTAATGCTCTAACAAATCTTTTAATAAATCGTCCATATTAGTCCTCCTATAATTCACTCTTACCAAATATCCTACGGAAATCTTCTCTCGTTCCGTATTCTTCTTCCCAACGTCTTTGTGCGAACTGCTTTAACTGAATGTCGATTGCTCTGCCTTCGGGTTTATCGTGTATCATCGAATGACAATCCCTACACAGATACACAGTTAAGCCGTAATCGTCTGCATTTTTCCTGTTGGAATGTCCGTGCCAAGTATGGTGCAAGTCTAACTCTCCTTGCCTTCCACAGACGAAGCATTGTCGCTCTCTTTGCAATATAGATTCCATTGCTCTAAAGCCCTCCTCATTTCTTTGCTTAATGGTCTGTCCTGCCCTGTATCTACAAGGTCTTGAATCACGCCATCGAGAAGTTGTGCAAATTCTTTAGTGGTATAAGTGCTACTGCCAAAGTAACAAAGTAATTGAACTGCCTTCTTTCCGTTGATTTCGAGTTCGCCTATCTCCTCGCACTCTCTCCAACCTTCCTTGAAGGCTTCTACTGCTTCGGGCTTTAAGCATACATAAGTGTATTGCCCGTACTTCTTCAACGATTCAAGATACACCTGCCATTTGTCCTTGTTCTCAAACTTCGCTATCTTGCCGATACATTCCCACAAGAGCCGATTGGCTTCCCCACTTCTTAAATCCTTGAAGGTTTCAGCCGTGATTATTAACTCCTTGTTGTTAATCTTATCAGCCTGTTCGAGATTCCCTTCTTCCATTTCAAAAGATACGATGTAGTTGTTTGAAAGAAGTTCTTTGTGAATCGACTTTAACTTTCCCTTAAACTTCATAAGACCTCCTTCATAGATTCAAGCAGTTGTTCTTCGGGGATAATCGGTATCTTGACAAGTTTTCTTTTTCCGTCCTTTAGGTGTATGCCATAGAGAGAATCTATCTTGTAATCGTAACTCTGCTCTATGCCTATCTTATAAAGGTTTAACTGATAACACAGGTAATCTTTATCAAGCACCGAAGTAGTCTTAATGTCTGCTAATGCTATCCCGTTCATTTGCATTACGAGGTCAACTGTTCCTGCGTATGTCTTTCCACCAAAGTCGATAATTACGGGGAGTTCGTTCTCTATTGGGATAAATCCGTAGTTCTTTCGTAAGAACTTAAAGTCCTTCACTTCATCGCTTCCGTCATCGAACCCCTTGCAGAACGCTTCAATCGCCTTGTGTACTTGCGTACCTCTCTCACTTGCTCTTTTAAGCACTTCGGGGCTGATGTTAGCGTACTTATTGGGAAACACCTTTTTGAGAATCTGCGTTACGCTCTCGACCTTTTTTCCGTCAACGTGATAGGTATGTGTGATTTCATCAAAAGTCAACTCTCTGTCTTTAATCTGCATTTTTAACTCCTATCTTGACGTAGGCTTTGACAGGGCTTATTTTAGCGTACTCGTCATAAAGGTCTTTATGCGCTTCCTTAAAAGCCTTCTTATCGAAATCCTCTTTGGTAGTCTCGTCAATATAAGTAATAGTCAACTTCGGGGTATCTATCTTCTTGATATTGCGCTTTTGCATTTCGATTAAGAGCGATTCCTTCAATACCTTCTCGGCTTCTTTGAGTTCGTTTAACTGCTTAACCACAGTTGCGATACGATTCTCTGTCTCAATAGGCAAAAGGTTATCACTTGTTAGTGCTATTTTGTTCATTCTTCTCCTCCTCTATCGACTTCTTGCGCTTCTCAATAGCGATATTAGCCTGTTCCTCTGTCAAGTCTGCCAACTGCTTTACACTAAAGTATTTAAGCATTGCATTAAGGGTTGTCTCATTCGGTGTGAGTTCCTTAATCTTTTTTACCTGCTCTGCCGTAGCCTTCTTAACTTCGGGCTTCTCCTCTCCTTCGGGTAAGTCCTCTCCTGCGTAGATATAAAGTCCAAGTCCGTGTCTTGCTACCGCTTTGGTAAGGCTTCTCTGTATAGCCTTATTGACATCGTAACTTGTTACGTTATCCAAGGGAATACTCTTGTTCTTGAAGTCCATAACAGGCAAGTATTCGATATGCTCGATTCCGTTTACTGTAACACCTGTCTTAACCCAACAAGTCTTTCCGTCTGTGTGGTAGCACCAACCCTGTGCGTTCTCATAAATTGTGTAAGTTGCTTCGGGAAACTTCTTCTTGAGTTCAGCCCAAGCCCAAGCCCACGAAAGATAACTTAAATTGTTCTTCTTCTCGATTTTGTCTCCGACATTGATTGAGTTCAATTCAGTAAAATAATTCTCCATTGTGTTCCTCCTACTTTGCATTTAACAAATTCTCGATTTTAACTCTCGTAACTTTACTGCAAGAATCTGTTTTCTCAATTCTTGAAATAGTTACATAGTGAAGACCTAACAACTTTCCTAAATCGGTCTGTGTTAAGTTGTTCTTTGCTCTGTAAGCAATCATTCTTTCCGATAATTTCATATCTTTTACCTCCTCTCTACATACCATTATAGTTAAACGAGATTAAATGTCAATAAAAAATGTTAAATTAAATTAAAAAAATACACCACAAGGTTTTTAAGCCCTGTGGTGCTTTGATTACATACTCTGCATAAATCTTTCGAGTTTCATACGAGTTGCTTCATCGGGTGCTTCGTCCATAAGACGCTCTATCTCGTCACGCATACCTGCGCTTGAATATCTACCCATAGAATCACGTCTTGCATTTCTGCCACGTCCTCGTCTCTCTGCGTAGTCTCTGTAACTTCCGTCTCCATAACTGCCACGATAGTTGCCTTCGTAGCCGTAACTTCCACGATAAGAGCCACGCTCGGAGTATTCGGAATCCATTATCTTGTCGATGTTCTTAATAGCGTGTGCAAGTTTATCTACGATTTCAAGACCACCCATATCGAGTTTGTCTTTTGTTCCGTATTCTTCGAGTTCCTCGCAGAGCATATCTTTAAGTTCTTCTAATTTGTGCATAACTCTACCTCCTATGCTATTCTCTCAACAGAAATTGACGCTTTTCGTCTTACTGTGATTGAAGGTGTAGGTGTTGTAGTGGGGTCATCTTCCGTTCCGTTGGCATAAATTGCCGAAACAGATACACAACAGCCACAAGGAACAGTTACGGGAAATTCTGTGTGAATAAATCCGTATTCTTCAACCGCCTGTGGTGTAAATATTGCTACGCTTTCGGGAACAACATTTCCGTTCACAGTAATTCCTATTGCTATCGGAGTTAATTCTCCTTCTTCGGGAATCTGTATGTTTGCCTGCACCTTTACATTATATCTTGCAAATTTGTTGGTATTGCTTCCTTGCAGATTAAGAACCCCTGTTGCAAGTGGTATTACACAACCTTTATTGCAAGGGATAGAAACTGTATCAAAAGGTATAGTACCGTTCAAAGCGACTAACGAATCGCTTGAAGTTAAATATTCTGCCATAACAATACCCCCTTAATTGAAGAAGGTGTTTCCATTGCAACCACAGCCATTGTTATTGTTGCAAGTGAAAATAGGTGTTCTGCCGTAAACAGGTGTCGAAGGTACAGGACAGTTGTTCAATCTATTGTAGAGTTGGTCTACTTCGTTTGAGAATCCCTGTGCGATAAATGCGTTCTGTGCAACCTGTGAAGCAGAGAGGTCTTTCATAGCAAGTTCCTGTCTCAAGTTAGCGATAGTATCGTTCTTTGCGTCAAGTTCGAGGGCGCATAACTTGTCAAGGATAGCCTGTGTTCCTCTTGTCTGTGAATCAATTATGTCTCTTGTGTTGTTAGCGTCTGCAAATCTTGTAGCGTTGCCTTCGTTCTGCACGATGTTCTGTGTTTGGCAAGTAGCAAGGCGATTCTCACAACAGCAGTTTGCTAACTGACTTGTAACATTGTTGAATCCTGCGTTAATAGCGTTCTGCATAGCGAAGTCGGTCTGCATATTAGCAATCTGTCTCGCATTAGCACCCTGCTCTACACCTGCAAAGCCGTTACATAACTGCGTAGAAATGCCGTTGATTCCGTCCTTAATGCTTGTAATTCCGTCATTAAGCATTACGTCTCTAAAGCCTTCGTTAGTGTTAGCGTTAATGCTCTGCTGTCCGTTAAGAAGCCAAGGGAAATCATAGCCTAACTGTGCGTTGCCGAAGCCACCACCGAAGCCGTTGCCCCAACCTCCGTTACCTGCAAGAAGAAGGAGTAATACAATCCAACCCCAATCTCCACCGAAGCCACCAAAGCCTCCGTTACAACCATAAGCAGGAGTAACAGGCATTGTTGTAACCAAATTGTCATTTGATAACATAAGTTTTTCCTCCTATAAATTTTTTAGGTTAGGGACTACTCTCTTAAGCGAATAGTCCGTTTTATATTAAAGTGCGCTCTTTAATAACATTAGAACATACCCTTAAACATAGGGTTATCTCGCATACTCATCGCTTGATTAACTTGGCTCTGTGAGACCTGCCCTGTGTTCAATAGGTGCTGAATTATCTCGTTAGGGTTAGTCAAGTTCTGTGGAATGTTGTACCTTTGGTTTAGCATTGCCATTGGGTTTTGACGAAACTGTTGATACATTTGCATTACGTTCATATCTTCTCTCCTTTAACGAGTTAATTTCTCCCCATAATCTGTCTATTTCTTCTCGGTAATCTGTTTCGGGTTTAGATTCGCTGTCTTCCTTACGATACTTCTCGAATATAGGCTTATCGGATTGAGAAAATCCCATAGCCTTTGTATAAATGTAAGGTGCAGATTCGTCTTTGAAGCATACAACATTACCGAATCCAACGGGGAAGTTTCTCGCTTCTGCCTCGCTTCTTACATTCACAAACGGAGTTTGTACCTGCTGATTCTGTGGTGTAGGAATATTTTGTCCGTACTGATACGGATTGAAATAAGGGTTAAAAGCCATTTATTTATCCTCCTTTTTATACCAAAAGAATTGTGGTATCTCGTTACTACTATTCCAAGAATCATAAAGCGTTCCGTCAACAATAGTAGCAACGTGATTACCAAAGCCTAAAACGAAAATGCCGTTAGGGTGGTCTTTTGCAAAATCCTCGGCAGTATAACAATCGGGGCAAGTATCGGGAAGCGAAGACCTATAAAAGCCGTTCTGTCGGAGTAAAGCACCCCATACGTTGTTTGCATTAGGTAAGTCCCCCATTGCAAAGCCATTTAATGACAGTTTTGTATAAGCCGATTCCCAATCCGTATCGAGCGCTTTGGCTATTGCTCTAATAGCACAATCTCCTACAGATTTATCGTTGACGGGGTTAGGATTGTAATATTGCCACATTTAGATTCCTCCCTGCATTTCGTAAAAAACTTCCTTGTCTTTGAGCAATTCAAGAATAAAAAAGGCAACCTTGAATATGTATTCAACAGGAATGTCTTTTAATTCTTTAGCGTTCAAAAGTTTTTCTGTAAATTTCTCCATATCCATAGTTGTCTCTCCTTTGAATCTTATTTTAGACAATAAAAAAGACACCTAACAGTTACGTTAAGTGCCTTAAAAGAGGTTTAACTATATTACTTTGATAATCTTCTTGTTTACTCTGCGACTTGCCTTCTTAACCCCGTCAACCGACATATTGACTTGCTCTGCTATTTCTTCAAGTGGAACTCCTTGGCTTCGCAGTTCAAATATATCTCGCTCGACACCGACAAAGTTGCAGTTTTCTCGAAAGAAATCGAGTTCGGGTTTAGTGAAGTCCTTTACGTTCATTTCTTCTTACGGCTTCTCGGTCTGTGACTTCTAATCTTTACTGTTTTAGTTACCTTGATTTTCGCCATTTATTTTCACGTCTCCTTCCCCACTACTAAATACTACGTTTGCGCTGTCTTCTCCCTGTAATTCGTAACTTTCTGTAAGTTCCTTGTCGGGCAAGTTCCAAGCGATTAACCACGCTAAATTACTACCAACAAGGGCTACAATCAATATTATTATGATGATAAATCTTCTTCTTGATTCCTGCTTTATTTCGTGAAGCAGGGCAGTTGCTAAATTATCCATATCGACCTCGCTTTCCTGCATTGTAGCATATAAGGTTAAATAAGTCAAAAGCCCACGTCAAAAGATTCGTCTATGTCCTGTATTTTCTTTTTATCCTTGTAAAGACCTTCCGACCTGTCTAACATCTTCGTTCTCTCGTCATTGTCAATAAGTCCGATAAGGTAGAGGAAATAAATCCTATCGTCTGTGGCTCTCTTGGTCTCCCACAAATCTTCATTACGGGCTAACGCAACTCTGTACTCTACTTCTGCAAGTCCGTCTAATACACTTGCTACATCTTTCATTTCAACTTCTCTTTTCATCGCTTTGCACTCCTTTGATAAAATATTTTCTTGTTATTGGCTTTTGCAAATTCAAATTCCCTTTTCGCACCTTCGCTGTTCTCCCAACCCTGCAATAAGCAAATCGCTTCGCACATATCGAGTAAGAATAAATCAATAGACATATACTCCTCGTAGTCCATTTTCTTCGGCAGAACCTTGCCTATTTTCGCAGGATTGATAACATCGTGTCCCTGTCGCTTTAAGTCACTCTCTGCGTTAAGGAATCGTCTGTAAAAACTTTTGTCTTTTGTAATAGCACCACTAATATAAATTCTCATTATGCACCTCCTATGCTTCATACTATATAACTTTATTTAACTTTTGTCAACACTTTTTAACAAAACAAAAAGAGCAGTCCTACCAAAACTGCTCTCTTGCGTAAACTACTATTTGCTCTAATATGGTTTGAAAGGAGGTGTTCTACTATGAACTCAACCAAAAACTATATAGATTATAACAAACAATTTTTTATTTGTAAAGTTCTTTCCAAGTTGCTTCGTCTGTAACGCCTGTAACGAATCTTGATTCTTGGAATCTCTTTAACGCAGACAGGGTATTGTTTCCAAAATCTCCGTCAATTCCCTTGGGGCTAAATCCCTTCTTCTCTAATAGTCTCTGCAACTCCTTTACAGATTCGCCCTTACTGCCCTTTTTGAGAACAGGGTAGGCATTACTGCTACTCTTTGGCTTTTCGCTCGTTGTAGGGGCTTGTGGTGCGTTAGAAGTGGGTTGTACGTATGTGATGAACGGAAGTTTTGCGTGTTTAGTCCATTTTCTTACATTAAGTCCTTCAAATGAACGATTAAAGTTGCCTATTCCTGTAATCTGCACTGTACCCTTCCACGCATTAGTACACTCAATCGCCTTATAATCTCCAATAGCAACTCCAACGTGTCCTTGAATCCACAAAAGTTCGCCTACTTGCAGATTTGCAAAGTTGGAAGATTTATCGTAAGAAGCGTCATAGATTGATTGGTCGGAATAGTCTTTCACTCCGTTGGAAGTATAGACCATATTCGGAAAGCCCCACATAACACCCTTAATAAGACCAACGCAATCAAAAAGTTTTGTATCATCGGGCAAAGCCTTTAATTTTGCTATCCTGTCTTTAGTGTACCAAACGGGATATTGATTAGCCTTTTGATTGATAAATGAATCCGTAGCGTTCTGCCCGAAAGCACCTTTAGCGTACTTGGTTTTATAATTCAACACATCAAGAAGTTTAGCAACAAACTGTTCATTAGTCATTTGTATCTTCTCCTTCGTAGTAGTAAGTTTCGGGATTCTCTACTTCTTCAACATCTTCATCGTAATTATCAATGATTCCCACAACATTTTCCTGCAACGCATACCCCCATTGTGTTTTAAGGACAACGCAGAAATCATCAATAATCTGCTTCTTCAACTCTGCAATCATAGGAATATCGTCGTCTAAAAGGTATTCGTCCTTGGTATTCTCTACGCAGTTAAGAAACTCTCCGTTCCAAAAATCTAACTCTGTTCTATCTTCGGGCTTTAAGTTATTCTTGTTGAAGATTTTAGGGTTATAATAACTCATTACTTACCCTCCAACTTCTTGTTATATACGTGTGAACTAACACCAAGAAGTCCACCCAAGAGAGCGTCAATAGCAGTAATAGTACCTGCAATCTGTGGAACTAAAGGAAGTCCCCATATCTCTCCGATTGTAACCCAAAAAGTTGCAATTAAGGGCAGAGCCACTAAAGCCACATACTTCAAAATGTTGTACCACTTGTTTGATAACATAATCTTCTACCTCCTTAACATATACTCTTGTAATTCTTCACTTGCTTTTTTAAGTTCTTCTGTATGATTTCCGTCAATTTCGTGTTTCATCATAGCCAAAAGACCACGCAGAATAACTTTAATACCTTCTTCGTTGGAATCTAACCTTGCTTTGTCACGTCCAAACATAGAATCGTAACGCTCAAATACGGCTTTGATTTCAAAGTCCATTTTGCGCTCTAACATATTCACACGTTCTTCAAGATTGTTTGTCGGCTCTTTCGTCTTTGACACTCTCTGCTCTATTAAGTTCCAAAGTGTCATAAGGGTAATCAAGCCACCACAAATTGCAAGGGTTATTTCAAGCCATTCACTCATTCCGTTTGTTCTCCTTTAGTTGTCTTTGTCTATAAGTATAAGCACTAAAACAAACAATATCAATATAATTAAAATAATTTTACTGTCCATAGGTACTAATACGGCTCGTGCGTTATCTCGAAAAACTCCGATTCGGAAATCCAACCCTTGACAACTGCCTGTCTAACTCTGTCGATATTCCAAAGATTGTGGTCATAATAATATTTAACTTTCTCGTAGTTCTTTGAATGAATCATAAGTCAACCCCCACTTCCATAGCCATATAGTCAATGTCTGCTCTCTGTTGTAAAGATTCTCTCGTAAGTTCGTTGCCTGTCAACTCGTAGTTCTCTGCTTCCGAAAACTCTCCGTTCTCGTACTTGAACACTCTCGGTCTAACGAACTGTGGAACTTCCTCGACACCGACAACACTCATAATGTCCTCGAACTGCTGAACAAAGTTCTGTCCGACTTTGGCATAAATCTTTTCGTTGTTACCCATATATCCCTGTGCTTTGTCAATATAGCAAGGAATGATAATGCCGTTTGTATTCTTCATTACAGGCTTTACATCATCAACTATGTCAATGATAACATTATTGATATTCAAATATAGATACATTGTTATTCTCCCTTAATATCAAATCTCCGACTATAACGGATATACAAGACTAATGACTATGACCTAAAGCGTTCTGTCGTAACAAAACCCTCGGTTCTTGTATAGTTTGGGTTTCACATAATATTAATCAAAATACATAGAATCGGCTTCGTTATCAAAGCACCGACAGCCCCAAAATGTGCATTTTTCAGAATTGTAGTATTGCTCAAAATCTTTATCGTTGTTACACCATTTCTTTATTGCTATGTAACAGGCTTCCTTAAAATCTTTTGCTTTTTCTTTTCCTATAAATTCGTGCTTCTGTTCTTGTCCTGTTCC